>MDTE01017034.1_pt1 | contig 15888 bp, 12 predicted proteins | sample 811231 | NCBI WGS metagenome assembly MDTE01 (sample SAMN05326651, study PRJNA326480) | marine metagenome | isolation source: seawater | place: Indian Ocean: Red Sea | collected 2010
ATGGTGACGCCGTTTCCCAAATGCGCACGAGTCGCATCATCCACTTTCTGCAATTCGATAAACAGGTCGAGATCGGAATTCTCCCTGAGGATGGCGTAACTCAAAGAGATCGGCGTGTTAGGCACATCTTGCCCCCGGACATTGAGCAGCCAGGCGATCGAATCGAGCGCTGTGAGGACGGCACCCGCTATTCCATCCTTGGACAACTCGGATGCCAATCGAGCGCGCTTGTCGGAGCTCGTCTCACCTGCAAAGTCGAGGCTATGGATCTCCAATGGCGCGAGTGGGGCGGCAGGCTGATCTCGCCATACCTGATCGATGGGATTCTTTTCCGCAGCTTCGAGCGTTGCGCCGGCGTTCTTGCAGACGTTTCGAATGCCTTCAAGGGAACGTTCGGTATGGAGTTTTGGATCAAAGCCTAGTCGGATCCCTTCCGACAGTTGTTCCCTAAGCCACTCGCTTGGCGGCTCGTCGGTGATATGCCTGATATCAAAGAGTGATGAATCCACTTGGTCGGCGGCTTGCAGCGTGTAGCGGCCGTCGACAAAGACCGCGGCGCCGTCGGCCATAACGATGGCTGTGCCTGCGGACCCATCGAAGCCCGTCAGCCAGTTCAAACGCTCTGCATAGGGGGCGATGTACTCCCCGTTGTGTTCGTCGGATCGCGGAATCAGGAACCCATCGAGGCTTTGACGGCTGAGTTCGGCCCTCAAAGCTTCGAGACGTTGTCCTGTCTCATTCTGACTGATCACGGCTGGCATACTCATCTTTTCAGTTCGGGTCTCGCAAGTTGCCGGCGCCCGGCATCGTGGACGTCTTGCATTATGTAAGTCGGTCCTGGGCTCGGCAAATGGCGGCCCAGAAGCTCCCCATCGACGCGTCTCCAAACACTTCGATTTGGTCATGCAAATCATGCATTGCAGCATTGCTCGGAGAGCGGCCAATCTTCGAGACGAACTTATTGAAAACTGAATTCACGATCCCCAGCTAGAGGCTCCAGAGGAGCCGGGTGCCAATCGAGAAAAGCTTCCCGCCTCCCGCAGTACTTTCGATTGAAGGAGCATAGTTATGTATACGCATGCGTCAGACACGCATCGTCGTTCGACCCCTTGGCTTGTCAACGCGGTTCATGAAGTCACACAGCTGTTCTCACGCTGGCGCTCCCGGCGAGAGACTTACATTCGACTGATGTCGCTTGATGATCGCCTCCTGCAGGACATCGACTTGACACGTGCCGACATCTGGTCGGCTGCACGGGGTGATTTTCCCCGAACAGCCGCAAACACGAACACACCGAAACGGAATGTCGCCTGAACACTGACTCGCACGAAGGATAGGGGGACTCAGTCGAGCCTTCTGGTTGAGGTATGCAGAAATTGCATCGCTGAGTATCCAATTCAACGCAGGTGAAATTCTCAGGGCGGCTTATATGTACGTCAGTGCCGTGCGGCACCTTGGCCGGTCCATGTGGGCCGGCTAAGTCGTAGAGAAAGGTAGTATTTGTCATGAGCATGTTGCCTGATTTTGTAGAGGGGTCATTCTGGCCTGGAATAGAGGGAGATGGCGTGCAAAAGCCTACCACCGTCGTTGGCGTTGTCCGTGAAGGACTTCGCGAGATTGTAACCTGCGCTCTTGAGCCTCTGTTTCCTGCTGACGTCCTAACCCACCGCAAATAGGTGGTTGGGAGCCCGATAAGGTATTTGGAGGAACGGCGCCTGACGATTGAGAAGGCGCCGCTCCACAAACCCCCTACATAAACGGAACTTCTGATGATCCCGGCAGCGTGACAGGCGCTGTCGGTCTCAAAAGTGTTTTGTGCCGAGTCCTGCTTGGGGTCCGCAACATCATCGTCGACCATCCTCGAATTCGGATACGCTTCTCGAGTACCATCCGGTTGAGTCGGTAAGGGGCCAGCACGCGGCGTTCCTGGTGCTGAAGCAGGCCCGACAGAATGACACGTCCGCCGGGGGCAAGATGCCGTCCAATGTCTCCTGCCATCCATATCAACGGCCCAGCTAGAATGTTGGCAACGATGAGGTCGTAGGGTTTGTCTCGAATCACTCGGTGGTGCCGGCACCCTTCGGATACGACGAACTCCAATTGCCGGTGCAGATTGTTTTGCGCGGCTGTCACACGCGCGAACGCAACCGCCTGAGGGTCTATATCGACGGCGAGAACACGACAATGCCAGGTCTTGCTCACTGCCATGGAGAGAATGCCGGTACCGGTGCCAAGGTCCAGCGGACTGGTTATTTGGGTTCGCTTGGCCAGATCGTTGAGGGCGATGAGACAGCCATAGGTGCTTTCGTGGGTTCCGGTGCCGAATGCAGGGCCGGCATCAACAACCAGTCTGACGGCACCAGGGGGCCTGACTCCGTCAAAGTGGCTTGCATGGACAAAATACCGGCCGGCGCGGATCGGTTTGTTGGACTGTTGTGACGCGACGACCCAATCCTGATCGGGTACGCGCTCAATTCGCGGCTTAAGAGAGATCCCATCGGCATCCAGTTCGCGGCTGGCGCGGGCGAGCGCCTCTATGTCTGGTTCGGTCCGGCACAGGAATTCCACACGCCAGAGCTGGTGGGACTCGACCTTGGCGCTGTCGCTGAGAGCGTTTGTGGTTACCGCAAGGATCGTGTCGCCCGCCTCCTCAAAAGGACCGGATTTACCGCCCAGCGCTTGGGTCAGCGTCTCTTCAACACGGGTAACGGCGTGTCGGGCGATCGTTGCCGAAACACTCCACAGATTCCCGCCGTCCGTCATGTCGACTTCCGTTCGACAGTCAGACCGACTCGACGAAACTGTCGATGACTTTCTTGGTTCCTGCCTTGTCGAAGGCGACCTGCAGGCGGTCGCCGTCTACGGTCAGAACCTGTCCATATCCGAATTTCTGGTGAAAAACCCGATCGCCGACGCGATAGCTTCCCGCCGACTCACGCACGACCACGGCCTCCGATCTGCCCTCCAGAATCAACCCGCCGGAGGTGACGGCGCGGTCATAGCGACTCCGCCGTCGCCCCATTTGTGGTCGTTCGGCCGTGCCAAATGCGCTGCTGTGATCCGAGTCCAGCGCCGTCGCCTGCTGGCCTTCGTAGAGTCCGGACTCGCTTACGTACTCAATGGCATCCTGCGGTAGTTCATCGATGAACCGGGATGGAATGCTGCTTTGCCACTGATTGTAGATTCTCCGGTTGGCGGCAAAGCTCAGAAACACACGCTTGCGCGCACGGGTCAGACCGACGTGCCCCAGCCTGCGCTCCTCTTCGAGTGCCGTCGATCCTCCCTCGTCGAGCGAACGCTGATTGGGGAAAACTCCTTCCTCCCAGCCAGGAAGGAAAACCGCGTCGAACTCCAGGCCTTTGGCACCATGCAGCGTCATGAGATTGACTTTGTCCCCCGCGCCCGAGTCCTCGTTCTCCATGACGAGGCTGACGTGTTCGAGGAATCCTTCGAGATTCTCGAACTCATCCATGGCAGAGACCAGTTCCTTCAAATTCTCCAGTTTGCCTGGTGCGTCCGGGGATTTGTCGTTCTGCCACATTTCGGTGTATCCGGAATCATCGAGGACGAATTCAGCCAGATCGGCTTGTGGCAAGCGGGCCTTTTCGGCACGCCAGTGATCCAGGCGGCTCAAGAAATCGGACATTGACCGGCGGGCCTGGGGTCGCAGCTCATCCGTCCCCACAATTTCAACCGCTGCCTGCATCAAGCTGATGCCACGGGCGCGTGCCAGCTGATGAACGGCTTGCATGGTGGTCGCGCCGATGCCGCGCCGGGGGACATTGATGATCCTCTCGAATGCGAGATCGTCTTCCGGCTGTGCGATAGCCCGGAAGTAGGCCACCGCATCGCGAATTTCCCGCCGCTCGTAAAAGCGCAGTCCCCCGATGACCCGATAGGGGAGACCCAGCGTGAGAAATCGTTCCTCGAACTCACGCATCTGGAAGACGGCACGGACCAGGATTGCCATCTCGTTCAGGCTATGTCCCTTTGCCTGGAGCGCCTCAATTTCGTCGCCGACGGAACGTGCCTCATCCTCGCCATCCCAGACACCGCGGATCTTGATGCGCTCTCCTTCGGGAGCCTCGGTCCACAGGGTTTTACCGAGTCGCCCGGCATTGTTCGCGATCAATCCCCCCGCTGCGGCCAGGATGTGCGGCGTGGAGCGGTAGTTCTGTTCAAGTCGAATGACGCATGCACCTTCGAAATCCTTCTCGAAGCGCAAAATGTTGCCCACTTCTGCCCCCCGCCAACCGTAAATGGATTGGTCGTCGTCGCCGACGCAGCAGATATTGTGGTGAGCTCGGGCCAGCAGGCGAAGCCAGAGATACTGGGCGACGTTGGCGTCTTGGTATTCGTCCACCAGCACATAGCGGAATCGCCGCTGATAATCGGCCAGGACATCGGCGTGGTTTCCGAACAATGTCAGGCAATGCAGGAGAAGATCGCCGAAATCCGCCGCGTTCAGTGCCTTGAGACGCTGTTGGTAGGCTGCGTACAGCTCCGGACCCTTGCCGAACGCGAAGTCTCCGGTGCCGTCGGACCCAGCGGTTTCCGGCCCGATTCCCCGATCTTTCCAACGGCCGATGATCGCGGAGAGATTCCGGGCCGGCCACTTCTTCTCGTCGATATTTGCGGCCTCGATGACCTGTTTCATAAGTCGAAGCTGATCGTCGGTGTCGAGAATGGTGAAATTCGGTTTGAGGCCCACGAGCTCTGCGTGGCTGCGCAGTATTCGTGCCCCCATGGCGTGGAAAGTGCCGAGCCAGAGACTCTCCACGGTCCGTTGAAGCAGTCCTTCCACGCGGGATTTCATTTCGCGCGAGGCCTTGTTGGTGAATGTCACGGCAAGGATTTCACCGGGTCGGGCCAGACCGAGGTTGAGAATGTGGGCGAGCCGGGTGGTCAGGGCGCGCGTCTTTCCGGTTCCTGCGCCCGCGAGTACGAGCACGGGCCCTTCCGTGGCTTCGACGGCCTCGCGCTGGGCCTCGTTCAATGCAGCCAGATAGGGCGGCTCTGGACGCGCCGCCTCGGACATCACCGAGGCGTCGGACTGGAAATTCTGGGGCTCTTCGAAGGCCGAGAGATCGAACGGATCTGACATCTGCGGGACTTATAGCACAGTCGCGGGGCAGATCAGATCAGGTTCGTACCACCTAACGTTCGTCGTGCTCTTCGGCGTGGGCGGACAACAGGGCCTTGTTGTATTCGCGCAGGGCACGGTTGTGGTGAAGGATGCCGATGACGACCCTGTTTCTATCATTGTCCACTACGGGCAGATGGTTTTCCCCTGCGGCATCCATGATCGAGAGGGCGCGTTCCAGATTGTCATCGCCCTCGATGAATGTGACCTTCCGCGCCGCATCACGCGCATTGATCAGGGTGTCGACGTCCGTGTCGAAGGCAACATCGCGGATGTCTGAGAATGAGATCTTTCCGACGTAATGCCCATCCGCGTCGGTTACGAAGAAATGGTCGTGAGGCGCGGTACGCAGTAGATGGCGAATGTGCGAGATGCTGCTGTTCTCCGCGATGGTGCGGAAATCATCTCCCATGATGTGCCGTGCGCGAACGGTGAGGAGAATCTGCCGGGCTCGGCCGCCCTTGAGGCTCACGCCCTGGCGGTTGAGCTGCCAGGCAAAGAACGACTGCCCGAGTATCTGGTGCGTCACGATGCTGGCCACTGCGATTGCGATCATGGCAGCAACCGTTACGGAGAAGTCGCCGATAAGCTCGAACATCATGAGGACGGTTGAAATGGGTGCGCCCAATACGGGCGCCGCGACAGCCCCCATGCCGACGATGGCATACAGGCCCGGACTGGATGCCAGTTCGGGAAACGCTGATGCGGCAACGTACCCGAATGCACCACCCGTCATCGCCCCGATATAGAGCGACGGGCTGAACACACCGCCACCGAATCCACTGCCCAGGGTGATGGCCGTGGCTGTGACCTTGGCGATGACCAGGAGAATCAGGAATCCGAAGGGGATCAGGCCTTTGAGGGCATCATCTGTCGCCTCATAACCGACTCCCAGTACCTGCGGGAAGAATATGGCTATCAAGCCGACGCCAAGGCCCCCGATTGCGGGCCGTAGCCACTTCGGAACGGGTGTTCGTTCCACCGTGTCGGTCGCAAACATGATGCTCCACATGAATATCATTGCGACAACGGAGCACAGGATCCCGAGAAGCAGGAATGCGGGCAATTCGAAAAGTGACGTAATCGAATAGTCTGGAAGGACGAAGGCGGGAAAATCGCCAAGGTACACACGTGACACGATGGTTCCGGCGACAGATGCGATCACGATCGGGGCGAAGGCGTGAAGCGCGTAGTGACCGATCACCACCTCCAGCGCAAAGAACACGCCGGCGATGGGCGCATTGAAGGACGCGGCGACAGCACTCGCGACACCGCACCCCAAGAGCGTCAGGGCCAGTGACGGTCCGAATTTGAAGCGTTGAGCGACGAATGAAGCCGCTGTGGCGCCGAGATGCACCACTGGGCCTTCTCGCCCCGCACTTGCCCCGGCTCCGAGACTTGCAGCGGAAACGGTGGCCACTGCCAGTCCTCTGCGGAGCGTCAGCTTTCCGCCGCGCAGCGATCCGGCCTCGATGACTTGCGCGACACCTTCGGCATTGCCGCCGGGTGTCAGGTACTTGAGAAAGAGCCCTACAAACAAGCCGCCGGCTGCGGGGGCGAGCAACACATGCCACCACTCAAGCTCAGCCGCGAGGGTTGCCACCTTGTGCGAGGAAAAGCCGATAAAGACCTCCTGGATCAATCCCAGCAGAAGCCTGAATCCAATCGTGCCATAGCCCACCGCCGCGCCGATGATGAGCGCGAGCGCCGAGAGCACGACTTGGTCGTTGCGGGCGAAACTTCGCCACTGGGCCACGACGGCGTCGAGACGTGGAATCTGAAACGTCATCGACCAGTTTCCGTTCTAGACTGCGCATCCTTAATGCGCTGACTTTCAAACCACTATCGCCGTTATTGTATATCCTGAGTACGCTACATCGGCCAAGGCATTGTTTTTGTAAGCAGAATCGCCCGATGATCTGTTTCAGGACGTGGGGCGGTGGTGGTGCCCCGAATCTGGAATGCTAGGTCGAGGTCGCAGGCTGTTCGGAAACTGTCTCGCGCGGTGCCTTTTCTTTGCGCGGCGCGGGACGGCGGGTGAGCTTTTCGTGAATGTCCGCAAACAGCTTCAGGTATTCGGAGAATTCGACGTTCTTGATGTGGGCGCCGTCGCGCCAGCTGCATCCTGTTGCACCTTCGACCGCCTGGGCAATGTTCTGACCGGCGCCATAGCAGTTGTGTGAGCGACACTCACTGTAGCCTTCTTCCTCCAGTCGATCGAAGATCGAGCACTTGAAGTCTTCGGTCAGGTTCTTGCAGGGCTCGCCCGGCGGCTTTTTGTAGTGTGGCCAGTCGAACTCAAGAGCAACGCAGCAAAGCGCGCGGCACTTGGAGCAATCGGGAGTGAGGCGTTCTTCCGTGAGATTCGACATGGTTTCGATGCACGTCAGGCAACATGTTGATCGCATAGACACCTCAGGGTCGACGACCGACGAGGGCAGGGTCCCTGCCGCAACATGCTTGATCGCACGAAAACGGTTAATTTTTGGTGTTCGCGGCCTGCGAGGCCGCCCCAAGGCACGGGTGCCGGCCTGGGATCGAAAGGTCAGTTACTTACACTGACCGATGGAACCCTCGGCACATACGGTCTTGCCGTCGATCCAGGTCACTCCGGACAGATCGGCATTGAGGAAGTCGGCGCCTGTCAGCCTGGCACTGGTCAAATCCGCGCCGCGCAGATTGGCTCGAAAGAACCTGGTCCGCCGCAAGTCGGTTTGTGCCAGCGATGCATCTTGCAGATTGGCCTTTGTGAAATCGGACTCGGTGAGACGGGCGCGGTCGAATGTGGTCTTGGGCATGGATGCCGAGATGAATTTGGCTCTGTGGGCATCGACGGCTGACAGGTTGCTGCCGTCGAGAGTTGATCGGTGGAATCGGGCATCGCGCAATCGTGCGCCGCTGAGGTCCACGCCGGAAAGATTCCGTTCCTCCATATAGCACCGTTCCCAATTGACGTTCGGACGCGGTGGGTCGGTGCACGCGCCGAATGCTGGGCCACTCACCAATGCAGCCATGGACAACGCAATTCCGACCATAATGTGGCGCGAACGGCAAATTGAGGCCGAGCAGGAGGGTGAAATGTCACTCTTTATGTTCATTGGGCAGCAAGGCTAGGCCGTTTTGGCCAATGTTCAAAGTTTCGGATTTCGCAAATCATTTGCGGATCCCGATGCTGCGGCCGGATTGAGGTGGTGTCGGAAGACCGGCGTGGGCACTCTTGAGTTCCGCAAGTCGTTCCAGGGATGCATCGGGTAACTCGGCAGAACGCCGAGCGCGAAGATCGACATGAATACCCAGCCACTCCGCCGTCGCAGATAGAAAGCCTTCGTCGCGGTGATACATGCTCGAAAAGAAATGGATCCGCTTGGTGTCGTAATCCAGTAGCTGGGTCGTGAACTTCAACGCGTCGCCTTCTTTGACTTCCCGCAAATAGTTCACGTGGCATTCCACTTGAAATACTGATTTTTGTTCGCGTTCTACGTAGTCCTTTCCTAGGTCCAGCATATCGAATAGACGGTCCGTTGCATGATCGAATGCAAGGACGTAGTAGGCCACGTTCATGTGGCCGTTGTAATCGATCCATTCGGGTCGGACGATTTCTTCGTGAATGGAGAGTGGGCTTTCGATTGACATGATGCCGCCACTCTCGGGGCTCGCCTTGCGCTCAGTCAATAGGCGGCGCCTCCGTGACTGCGTCCTGAGTGATGCCGCAAACTCATTGAAGCGTGCGGCTTGTGGCCTAGCTGTATAGAGTGACACAAAGTATGAACCGACCGTGGGAACAGCTGAAGGTCGGCGCGGAGACTGGGAGACTTCGAAGAGTTCATCGAGGGAGGACGTAGTGGACGCTGCGCGAGCGAACATCGACACGACTGTCGCGGTATTGAAGCAACAGCTTGGTGAGCGCTTATCAACTGTCGCCGCCGTTCGAGAGCGGCATGGACAGGATGAGAGCTACCACGCCGTGCACGCGCCGGATGCGGTCGTGTTCCCCAGGACCACGGAGGAGGTTGCCGAGATCGTGCGGGTTTGTGCCGAGCACGGCACGCCGGTCATTCCATTTGGCGTCGGTACATCGCTTGAAGGCCATGTGGCCGCGTTGCACGGCGGTGTGTGCATCGATCTCAGCGAAATGAATGAGATCGTTCGGGTGAGCGCCGAAGACATGGACGTGACGGTTCAGGCCGGGGTTCGCCGTAAACAGTTGAACGAGCACTTGCGCGATACAGGGTTGTTCTTTCCGATCGACCCGGGCGCAGATGCAACAATCGGCGGGATGACGGCAACGCGGGCGTCGGGAACGAATGCTGTTCGGTACGGGACCATGCGCGAGAATGTACTCGCGCTCACTGTCGTTACATCCGATGGTCGGATCATCAATACGGCACGTCGGGCGCGTAAGTCGGCCGCAGGGTATGACCTCACACGTATGTTTGTCGGTTCCGAAGGAACCCTGGGGGTGATTACCGAAGTGACGCTGCGCCTCTATGGTATTCCGGAGGCCATGTCCGCGGCGGTCTGTTCCTTTCCGGGTATGAATGCAGCCATTGATACCGTGATTGGGACGATTCAGATGGGAATCCCCGTCGCGCGTATCGAGTTGCTTGATGAGTTGCAGATGAAGGCCTGCAATCTCTACTCCGACCTTGATTATCCGGAAGCTCCAACTTTATTCCTGGAATTTCACGGATCAAAGGCCAGTGTCGCGGAACAGGCCGAAACCGTGCAGATGATCGCCACAGAAAATGGCGCAGGTGATTTTCAGTGGGCGACCCGAACCGAGGATCGCAACCGGCTTTGGCAGGCACGCCACGATGCCGCTTATGCTGCGCTGGCCCTTCGAACCGGCGCCAAAATGTGGGCTACGGACGTTTGCGTGCCCATTTCCAGGCTGGCGGAATGTATTCTGGAGACCCAGCAGGACATTTCAGAGTCGTTCCTGATGGCGCCGCTCGTTGGGCACGTCGGAGACGGGAACTTCCATCTGGTGTTTCTTTTCGATCCGGATGATGAACGGGAAATGGCTGAGGTTGAGCGCCTGAACGAGCGATTGGTTCTTCGCTCGCTGGCCCTCGACGGAACATGCACCGGCGAACATGGTGTTGGGACCGGCAAATTGAACTACTTGATTGCGGAGCACGGAGAGGCCGTGAGTTTGATGCGCGAAATCAAGAAAGCGATGGATCCCGCAAACATTATGAATCCGGGCAAGATCATACAGTTGTAGGTCAGCGCAAGAGTCAGGATGAGTATTGGATGAATGTTCAGGCTAGCGGACCGAATGAAGTGGAGCCGTAAGGCCAATGTTCGCTACTGACCTGCAAAGGTTTGGTGAGCTCTTCCACGTTCCGTGTGGAGCAGCCGACCGCGACGCGATAACGTTTCTTATGGTCATGCGTTTCGCCTGAGTGAGTACAATTTGAAAAAAGCCGCATACATTGCTGGTGGGCTCATTGTCGTCTTGTTCGGGCTCTTGCTCGCAATCCCCTCGTTCTTGGACTTGAATGATTACAAGGCAGAGATTGCGGATGCGGTTGCCACCGCGACAGGCCGTGAACTGTCGCTGGGTGGCGACATCGACCTGACGTTGCTCCCGGCGCCGGTCCTTTCTGTTACGGATATCGGCCTGTCCAGTGTGGAAGGTTCGCGCCAGCCGCTGCTCGCTGAGATCGGTGGCCTCGAGGTGCGCGTGGCCCTGTTGCCACTCCTGAGCAGTCAGGTCCAGGTGGAACGCGTGACCCTGATCAATCCCGTCGTTTGGTTGGAGAAACTCCCGTCTGGGCAGCTGAACTGGGAGTTTGGCCCGCCGACGGAGCAGCGCGATGCGGGTGGTATCGGGAGCACAGGCGCATCCGCTCCCGGCGTTGATCTCAGTTTCGACAACATTCGTATCGAGAATGGGTCGATCAATTTTCTCGATTCAGTGCAGGGATTCGAAGAATCGATCACATCCATCAATGCGGAAGTATCGGCAGCCTCGTTTGAGGGACCTTTCGATCTCAAGGGCACTCTCGTCGCCCGTGGCATCGAAGTGAAGCTGGAGTCGGCGGTCGGTCAGATCCGTGAGTCGGAAGCCGTCCCAGTTCGCTTGGCTTTGACGGCTGGAGGCTCAGTGCTCACCACGAAGTTCAGCGGGAGCGTTTCGGTCAGTACGGGTCAAGCTTCCGGGACGTTGGAGCTTCAGGGCGAGCGCGTGATGAGTGCCCTGCAAGCTTTCGACCCGGCTCTGGCTTCTTCCGTTCAAGGAGTTGCTGCGCTCGAACATCCCTTCCAGGCGAAGGCCAAGCTGTTCGCCAGTCCGGGAGGTGTTGAGATCAACGATGCGCAACTGCAGGTCGGTTCATCGAGTGCCAACGGTGCGGTGAACGTCTTGCTTGGCGAGCCAATGCGCCTCGATGTCGCATTCACACTGAGCCGCTTGCAGTTGGAAGACTGGTTGCCGGACCAGGCACAGAACGGCTCGGCTGGCGCGGCGTCCGCCGTCGACACGGTGGTCGACTCGGGTCCGGCCACTCCGTTGGAGTTTCAGATCCCCACCGATATCGCAGCGACGGTTGCGATTGGAGTCGACGCCTTGACCTATCGAGAGGGCATCGTCAGTCAGGTTGAGATCTCGGGTGAGCTCTCGGAAGGCGTTATCGCTCTCTCCCGGTTATCGGCGCTGCTGCCGGGTGGGTCATCTGTGGACATCAAAGGGGATTTGCGGTCGACCGAAGAACTTCCGCAATTCGAAGGGCAGATCCAGGCCCGCTCCGACAATTTGCGCGGGGTGATGGGATGGCTGGGAGTCGATACGAATGATGTCGCTTCGGATCGGCTTCGGAAGTTAGCTTTCAATTCAATCGTTCGCGCAACACCCAAGTTGGTTCAAATCTACGGCGTGGATTTGCGACTCGATTCGTCCCGTCTTTCGGGTGGAATCGCATATGCCTTTCGCGAGCGTCCTGCATTCAGCATTGATGTCGTTATCGATCAGCTCAATCTCGACGCCTACCTGCCACAGGTGAAGACTCAGGAAACCAAGCGCGATACCGGCGAGGTCGACGCCGCTGAGTCCCAGGCCACCGCCTCGGCGCAGCAGCTGATACCCCCTGATATTGCCTCTGCGTTGGAGGGAATCGATACCAACACGAAGGTTTCGATTGCGACGCTCACCTACAATGAAGTGCCGGTTAAGGGGGTTGAAATCGACGTGGGTCTTCTTGGCGGTGCGCTGACCGTCCGCAAGGCGAGCGTCGAAAGCCTGGCAGGAGGCTCATTTACACTGAGCGGTAACGCCACCGATCTCGCCGCAAAACCCACTATCAATGCACAACTCAGAATGATGGCGTCCAATGTGGCGGGCCTTGCCCGCTTGGCCGGCGTGGACATGCCCATTTCTTCGGATCGTCTCGGGTCCGTTGAGATTTCGGGTGGACTGACGGGCCGCGCGGAGAGGTTGGGTGTTGATCTCAGTGTCGCTGCGGCTGGCGGGAACATTACGGTGAGGGGAACTGTCGACGCGGTGTCGCCGAAGCCCAACCTCGATCTTGCTCTCGGCCTCAAAAACAGCAGCATCGCAAACATCACGCAGCTGTTCGGCACCGGTCCCCGGGAGAGCGCGAGCGGCATCTCCGGGGCCGTAGACCTGCGGGGGACCGCGACTGGCTGGCTCGATAACCTGGGTGTTGATCTCTCGACCCGCATCGGTGACGCCGAATTGACGGCCGCGGGCAGCATCTCGGCCGCAGATACTCTTGGGTACAATGTTGCTCTTTCAGCCCGGCATCCTGACGCCACCCGTTTCGTGAACGATTTAGGGGCCGACTATCGGCCTGCAGCCGAGAATCTGGGAGCTCTCGATATGTCCGCCGATCTCTCGGGTGGCAAAAGCGCGCTCCGGGTCGCAAATTTGAAGGGTAGTTTTGGCTCCGCTTCGATCGCGGGAGATATGGACGTTGCGTTCGGCGGTCCACGGCCGCGCATCGTCGGAAGCGTGAATGCGAGCGAGATATTCGTGGATCTCTTTATGCCGCGACCGGACCCTGCAGCGTCGCAAGCGGGCGGTTCAAGGGGGGGGCAGTGGTCGACGGCATCAAGGTGGTCGAGCGATCCCCTCGATCTCAGCCCGCTGCGCTTGGCCGACGCCCAACTCGACATTGCCGCTCGGGGCATCATCTACGGGCCATATACCTTCGCCGAACCGAAACTGACTCTGTCGGTTCAGGACGGCGTTCTCAGCATCGATCCACTGGTCGGGAAACTTTTTGTCGGCGAGGTCGATGTGCGCGGGAGACTGCTGGATGACGAGGTTCCGGCGCTCGAACTGGCTGTAAATCTGAGTGGTGCCGATCTGCAGCGAGCCATCGTCGATATTGTCGGTCTGGATGCCGTTGCAGGAATGTTGGGGATTGAGGGCAGTGTTTCGGCACGTGGTCGGAGCGAGAGAGAACTCGTTTCGGCCTTGAACGGCACTGCGTCGATTTCAGCAACACAAGGAGTCATTCGAGGGATCGATCTGAAGACACTGAGTGATCGTCTTAAGCGTCTGAACGAGATTCCGGATTATCTGGCGCTCCTGCAGACGACGATGAACGGTGGGGAAACTCGGTTCTCAACTTTGGGTGGTGCAGTCCGGATCGAGAACGGGGTCATGGCGTCTTCCGATTTCGGCGGCGATCTCGAAGGTGCGCGCCTGACCGGTCAGGCGGTGGTGGATTTGCCGCGTTGGATAATGGATCTTCAGTCGGAGGTCCGCCTGACGGAGCATCCGCAGGCGCCGCCTCTCGGTCTCGTGCTGCGAGGTCCGCTGGACTCTCCTCAACGTGACGTAAAGACCCAACGACTGGAGCGGTATCTCGCCCAGCGGGTTGGTGGCACCTTGTTGCAGAAAGTGCTTCCCAAGGAAGCGCGCGGGATCGGCAGCGTGCTGCTCGGAGGGCAGCCAAGCTCTCTGGGCACAGAACGCTCGGGCACGGAGGCCAACGAAGACACGTCGTCGACTCAGCAGCCACAAAGGCCGGAACCTTTGACACCGGAAACATTGCTCAAGGGATTGTTCAAGGGCTTTGGCAAGTAGCGCTTGATACCGCGACTATGTTTCTGGATCTCGGTATCTGTCCAGAACGAACACGCGTATGGCACTGGAGAGGTTTGTGGTGCGGCCTTTATCGATCGTGCCCACAAGGGTGTTCACCGACACTCCGATTTCGTGCGCTATCTCGCACAGCGCCTCCCAGAACTCTTCCTCGAGAGAGATGCTCGTGCGATGGCCGGCGATGGTGACAGAACGCTTCATGAAGTGCGGCGAACTAATGCGTGCCGTGGCCCCCGGTCACAGGACATGTTCCACCAGCATCATTGCGGCGATGGCCAACAGAACAATCCCGGTTCCCCAGTTCACGATGTGCTGGAATCGTGGTTGATCCAGAAGGCTTCGGATCCAGTCCGCGGGCAGCGCAAGTGGCAGCTGCCAAAGCGTGTTGATGGCAATGAGAGTCGCTCCGAGGATGAGCAGCTGTCCGGGGACCTGACCACGCTCAACATCAACAAAGTTGGGCATGAGAGCCAGAAAGACAAGAATGACCTTCGGATTGAGAAGGTTGGTCAGCATGGCATCTCGCAGCGCCTTGGCATGACTCACGCCGATCGTCGAATTTGTTCCCTCGACCCGCACGATGCCCTTTCGAATGCCCTGTACGCCGAGCCAGGCAATGTAACCCGCTCCGGCTATAGCAATCAGTGTGAACAGGGCTGGTGAAGATGCGATGACGATGGAAAGGCCGACAATCGCAAGAATCGTATGCCCGACCAGGCCAAATTGCACGCCCATGACCGCAGCGGCGCCCACACCTCGCCCCGACGATATGGTGTAGCGCAGGACGATAATCGTATCGGGGCCGGGTGACATGACTATTGCCAGTGCTGCTGCCACGAAGGCCACAAATGTCGTTGGCTCAATAAGCAACACGGTTACCGGGGTGGCGCATCAATGGATTCTTGCGCATCCCGCCTGTTCGAACGTCACGCCACCGCTTGGATTGGAACGGCTCTATTTCTTGCGAAACCGGTCCAGAACGACAACGTCGGCCGATGCGGCGCTGGTGTCCACCGACACAGGTATGTCTTCAAGGTCGTCATCCGGCACAGCCGCGGGAAGGTCGTCATCGCGGTCGTGCAGATTTTCATTGATGGATGTCTGTTCCGCCTTGAACTGCAATCCGAATTGCACGCTGGGGTCGGCAAACCCCGTGATGGCGTCGAAAGGCACCTCAAGATGTTCCTTTCGTCCACCAAACGAGAGCGTCACGGAAAACATGTCCTCGTCGATAATCAGATCCCAGAATTGGTGCTGAATGACGATCGTGATCTCCTCCGGATACTGCTCACGGAGGGATTGCGGCACGTGAACGCCCGGCGCATCCGTCTTGTAGGTGATGTAGAAGTGATGATCTCCCGGTAGACCGACGGCTGCGGCTCGGGACAGCGCCTCGCGTACGACGCCTTTGAGCGCGTTTTCGACGATCTGATTGTAGCCCATCAGGTCTTTTGTCATTGAGGCTACCTTGTGGTGCTCCCGGGGCGATTCGAGTCGTTGATCAACTGATTGACGCGACACCCAACATAGTAGCGGGCGCACGCGTGGAGTTGAATGGCAAAGTGGCCGGAATGTCGGCCGACGGACAAAAATTGAAGTGGGGGGCTTCTGTTGCCAGGTGCCCCCCGGAACCCCGTCGTTGCTAACGTTGTTTACGCAGCAGCGGCAA
>MDTE01158087.1_pt1 | contig 15884 bp, 14 predicted proteins | sample 811231 | NCBI WGS metagenome assembly MDTE01 (sample SAMN05326651, study PRJNA326480) | marine metagenome | isolation source: seawater | place: Indian Ocean: Red Sea | collected 2010
AATAGTAGATCTCTGGGTGAGTGCAAATCAACCTGATGCGGACGTATTCGTGTACCTGAGTGACGTGGCACCAGACGGTACAGCGAATTACATAACCGAAGGTCAGCTAAGAGCCGGATTTCACATAATGCAGGATCCCAAACTACAAACCCGAGGCCTCCGACCTGTGCGCCCTGAACTTCCATGGCATGGATTTCGGGCCGAAGATTATGATGCGAATGCGTTAGCAAATGACCAGATTGTCAACCTGCGCTTTGATCTTCAACCCACGAGTTGGGTCTTCACTGAAGGGCACCGTATCCGAATCTCTATAGCTGGAGCAGACGCGGGGAACTTCGAATTGCATCCGGATCTCTGCAGCACCGGCGTCGCTGGGCAGTGCTCGGCTACAACACTTACTTTACATCGAGGCACTGCTTATCAGTCTCGGATCGAATTACCTGTAATCCCACTTTCATGATGAGAACCTTCTGCAATTATGGGTCACCAATGGAAACCATAGCCCGGTTAAGATCCCACAGGTTGTTACTCTTCTTGCTCACTCTGCAACTGAGTGGATGCTCGACCTGGCAGCCTAGAACTGTGAGCCCACAAGAAGTGGTCGAGATGGAACAACCCACACGTGTGCGCATCACGGTACAAGCTGGTGTAGTCGAGGAGGCTAGTCCCAATCTGGATCGTGTAGCGATAAGAGATGAAAGTGAGCTGGTCCTTAGCGATCCCATCGTGTCGAACGGTATGATCATCGGTACCACAGACGCGGGTCCAGTAGCCAGAGTCGTACTTGGGGATGTTCGCACAATCGAAGTTCAGGAACGAGACGGTGTACGAACCGGCATGCTCGCAGGTGGCGTTGCACTAATTTCTGCTGGCTTTGTTGCTCTTCTTTCGACTCTTTCTGGCGGCTGACTGGTAGTCAGGCCCGTTACTTGCAGGATGAAGTGACAACCAAATCACCTTCCATCCGAACAACGTCATTGACCTAGGCGTATTCCCATTCGAAGCCAGAGGCTCTACTCACTCCACCATCCATGCTTAGGTTACGGCCATCCACATTCACCGGATGACGGACTTCTGTGAATACTCTATGAGCTCCAACCTGAATCTTATTTCTCTTCGTCAACACCTCTTTTCGTTGTTCATCGCGTTTCTTACAGCTCTCCCTGTACAGACTGCTGCACAAGTAGATATCGAAGCACTCCGGACTGAAGATCCACCGATGGGTTATTCAGGCTCTATCGGTAGCAACGTGACTCTCCGGACAGGTAATGTGGATTTCATTCAAGTTGGACTGAACGCTCGCTTATTCCACGTCAACGATTTGACAACCACACTAGTCGTTGGGAACGGAGGGCTTGGACTTTTGGGAAAAAGCCGTTTTGCATCGTCAGGGCTTTTGCATTACCGCAAGACCTACCTCTACGACAGACGAATCTCACCTGAGTGGTTTGGCCAATTGAACTATGACAGATCTCAGCGGCTCGACTTCAGAATGGTCCTCGGTGGAGGAGCTCGGACCGCATTCGCAAGTGGAGAGTGGGGAGAATTTGGTATGGGGGCTTCTCTCGTGCTCGAACACGAGGCCTTAAATCTACCGGAAGATTCACTACACCCGATTAACACGAGCACGTTGAGATGGAGCAGTTTTCTAACGCTGCGGGTGGTACCAACCGAAGACTTTGTGATCACTTCCACAACCTACATGCAACCCAAGTATGACGACTTCAATGATCTTCGCATGCTTGGAAAAATTCGTCTTGCAACGCCCGTAACGGATGAGTTAGCGCTCACGATATCATTTAATATGCGCTACGACAGCGGACCGCCTGATGGTATCTCAGCTCTGGATACCACGCTGAGGACAGGAATCACCTACGTCTATTAGACACCGGACTAATTGCCAGCTGTCCTCACCGGGAAATTCCATCCCGGAATCTCAGACTCAGTTCTTCCAGCCATGACCTCGGCAATACGTTCTACGATCTCAGGGTGGTCAGCAGACACATCGCTTGTTTCTCCGGGGTCAATGGACAAATCATACAGCTCGATCGGTGCATCAACATTAGAATGTCCACCGAGTCGTACGCCCTTCCAATCCCCCATACGGACAGCTTGTGCGCCGTCCCATAGTCCATGGTATTCCCAGTAGAGCGCTTCATGGTCTTGTTGCTGGCCAGTACCTAATAGTGTGGAAAGCAATGAGATGCCATCGATATCATCAGGTGCGACGCTACCTGTTAGATCAGCCAGCGTAGGGACGATATCCCAAAATGCCGACACGTGTTCACTGGATGAACCAGCTTCGATCATTCCAGGCCAACGAGCGATAAATGGCACTCTGATACCACCTTCGTACACCGAACCCTTTAGACCGCGAAATCCTGCAGTGCTATCGAAGAAAGAAGCATCAACCCCTCCGGTGTAAGTAGTGCCGTTGTCACTTGAAAACATCACGAGGGTGTTTTCGGTGAGACCAAGCTCATCTAAGAGCGCCAAGAGGTCGCCAATATGTGCATCCATACGCGTGATCATCGCAGCGTACGCAGCCTTCGGTCTTTGGTGGGGCAGATATGACTGGTCACCTGTATACGGAGTCTCTTCCCATGCTCCGTCATATTCAGTCAAAGCAGAATCCGGAACCTGGAGTGCAAGGTGCGGAATCGGGAATGGTAGATAGAGGAAGAATGGCTCATCCTTATGGGTATTAACGAAATCCAGAGCCTCTAGTGCCATCAGATCTTGAGCATAGTCTCGCCCACTGAATTCTTCATAAGACGCCGGGTCATCTGGGTTACCCTCCAGCCTTTGATGTGGCGAAAAATACGCGTTATCTAGTGTGTCCCAGACCTGGTTCCTCCATAGGTGTGTCGGGTAGTAATTATGCGCTTGTTTTTGGTCCAGATAGCCGTAGAAAAGATCGAAACCCTGTTCGTTGGGGATACCCGAAGACCCTGGCCCACCTAGGCCCCATTTCCCAATCGCTGCAGTAACGTAGCCAACTTCCTGAAGCATACGGCCTAGCGTGAAGGAGCCAGCTGGAAGAGGCATTTGACCAAATTCCTCGCTATCCAGCCATCCGCCAAGCTCGAAGTTATCCTTGATAAGTCCATGTCCTGTGTGTTTACCACTCATCAAGGTTGCACGTGACGGCGCACATACAGGGCTACCAGAATAGTGTTGCGTGAATCGCATCCCCTCCTGAGCCAGCCGATCAAGGTTGGGGGTTTTGATCAACGTCTGCCCGTAAGACCCCAACTCACCATATCCAAGATCATCCGCCAAGATATAAACGATGTTCGGTGGAGACTCATCTCGTGAGACACTCTCAGAGCACCCCATCAGAGCCATAGCTAGAAGAGCAAGAAGCTTGGGAAGCCTAATGATTTTATCTGCTTTTTTTGTGATCAATGGGATATACCATATTTCTAGACTTAGCTATTTCGACATAGCTCATAAGGTACGACATGCACACGTGATATACACAGGGATACCGTTCGACTGGCGTTGTCGAGAACTAGTATCGCATGTTACCTGCTATGCGAGACCAGAAGATGGGTGGGATAATAGATCAAGGTTTCGACACTGTTACGCTTTTGGAGAGAAAGAAGATGGCGATGTTCAGCGAAAGCACTCGACGCGAGTTTTTGGTTCAACTAGGCGGGCTCGGTGTGATTCTCAGTCAGCCGCAACTCGTTTTTGGACAACAGCCGTTGCCCACGAGAATGATCCCCGGGACTGATGAGTCCTTGCCAGTCATAGGGTTGGGGTCATCTAAGCCTGTTCTCGAGATCCCAACCGAGGGGACAGAGCCTGTAGCAGCCGTGATACGCATGCTGCTTGAACACGGCGGTCGCCTGGTCGACACTTCACCGAGAACCCCAGACATCGATGCCGAGTTTGGGCGTGTGCTCGCTGAGCCGGATATCCGAGATGGCATCTTCCTCGCGACAAAGATCAATACACCCAGCGAGGAGACTGGTATCCAACAGCTTGAGCAGACTGAGAGACTTTTTGGTCGCCGCACTATAGATCTAGTCCAAGTAGAAAGCCTCAGAGGGCTTCAATCTCATTGGCCGAGACTTCAAGAGATGAAGGATTCGGGGGCGGCACGTTATATCGGTGTCACGGTCTCATCCTATAGAAATTTCGACCGGCTTGAAGCGTTCATGAGAACGGGTTCTCCAGACTTCGTACACGTCAACTACTCGGTGATTGAAACACGTGCTGAGGAACGGATTCTTCCGCTCGCCCAGGACCTCGGCATGGGCGTAATCATCAACAGACCATTTATGAATGGCACGTACTTCGGTCAGGTCAGCGATCGCGAATTACCACCGTGGGCCGCAGACTTCGACTGTGAGAGTTGGGCACAATTTTCCCTCAAATACATTCTAGCGCACCCTGCAATTACGTGCGTGCTAACTGAGACGACGAACCCGGAACACATGGAAGAGAATATCCAGGCCGGCTTTGGACGTGTGCCTGATCAGACCACAAAACAGCGGATGAGAGATGTGTTTAGCGGTTGAGTTCGAAAAGTTAGATATTGTGGGACTGGGTCACGAGAATCCTAGCCCCTAACACACGGTGGGTACGTCAGATTCTCGCCGTCTTCAAACCATTCACCACACTCTACTCCATCTTCAAAGATGCCTTTCGTCCATAACCGACCATCTTCGAAATAACTCTCGTATGGTCCATCCAATCTAGTTCTTGGTCTTTGTTCTTCTAGCTCTGCTTGCGTCCAGATCTTGAATCCACCTTTCCTGTAGAGCTGTCCGTTGTCATAGAACGTCTCGAAGGGCCCCTCGAATCTCCCCTCCCTAAACATCCCTCGCTCATAAACATCACCGTTCTCATAATAAGATTCGTATGGACCCGTGAACGGCTCACCAGTCAGCGGATCAATCCAAGTTCGTCCCTCCATATCGAGGGTATTCATATCCCTTGGTGCCGGTGGCAGTGGCCTACACCCCAGAACTAGTAGGAGCACTACTGGGAGATATATCCTCATCCAGATCCTCTACGATGCTCCTAAAATGTTGGCAATCATATGCGCTGCCTCTACCGCGTCCTGAGCAGTATTGGCAAACTCATTAGCGGTTATTAGCAAAGTTGGATGACTTCCAGGCTGGCGCCCGCTGTTCAGTGCAGCCTTAAGAAGAAAAGATCTGATCTACTCCTGCTCGGTCACGGCACATCCCCCTAGGACAACAGCCCCTGTTCCCGGAATAGTGAGGAAAGCGTGTCGTAAGTAATCGGAGCTTTGAATCAGAGACATAACTTGATTCTGCTCCTACTACCTATTGGACCGCAACCTAGAGAGGTACCTCCCTAGCTACAGATCAACGCGTTGTATATCGGCACGGCTCAGCTGCTGCGGCACTATCCATCCGGTATTTGAGGATGATACTCATGTAAGTGATTGCAGTGAAAACACTTCTAACGATAAAGGGGTTCAGAACTCAAATGAGCCTTGTCCACGCCCTGCACCCGCCCTACCCTGCCTTCAGTCTCTTTTGGTCCATAGAACATCGACGCGGAACTTAGCCATGATCAGGAAAAACATCATCGCCCTATCTCTTTCCTGCCTAATAGCAGGTATGACCAATGTCCTGGCTCAAGATATGCCAACTCTTGGCCCTGACGACTATGACCAGTGGGAGAGCCTAGGTAACGGCGTTCTTTCTCCATCCGGCGACTGGCTTGCCGTACTAATCAACCGAGTAAGTGACGAGGGCGAACTACGTATCCATCGCACTGACACTGACTCTCTGGTAGTCGTTCCATTTGCTACACAGCCGGCGTTCAGCAGTGATGGCGCATGGCTTGCCTATGCGATTGAGATGTCCCCAGAGGAACAAGATGCCGCCCAGAAAGCTGATGAGCCGGTTCACAATTCGATGGGCTTACTGAACCTGAGTACTGGAGATCAAGAGACAATCAATCACATCGAATCATTCTCCTTCTCTGATGATGGCGCATATCTCGTCATCCAACGCTACAAGCCCGAAGACAAGGAGAGTGACGGCGTTGATGTCGTAATTCGCACGATGGCTACCGGCTCGGTGATGAGCTTTGGTAATGTCTCAGAATTCGCTTGGCAGGATGAAGGACACCTGCTAGCTGTTACTACAGACGCAGATGGGCAAGTCGCTAATGGTGTATCAGTTTTTGATCCGAGCAGCGGACAACTCCGCTCTCTCGAGACCGATGCAGCAACGTACCGTAGCCTTTCTTGGCGCGAAGAATCCGCTGACCTGGCTGTCCTAAAAACGTTTGACGACGAAGAATATGAGGACACGGCCCATGTTGCTTTAGCATGGCGCGACCTTGATCAAGACGACCCAGACAGCTTTGAACTTGATCCTCGCACAAACAACACTTTCCCGAACTCCATGCGCATGGTCGAATTTCGAACACCCTCATGGTCAGAAGATGGCTCGACCCTATTTGTGGGTATCCAAGACCGTAGGCCGGCAACCGAGTTGGAAGAAGATGCAGAGGAGGAGAGTGAAAGTGATGAAGAAGATGACTTAGATCCCGCCGGTGTGGAAATATGGCATTCGTTAGATCTCGATCCTGTGCCTCAACAGCGCGTTCGGGAGCAACAACTCCGCCGAGTAAACTTCCTTTCTGCATGGTCTTTAGATCAGAATAATTTCGTCCAGCTTGGTGATGATCTCACCGAGTTAACATCTATGGTTGAGGGCGGAAGCTACGTCGTTGGCCGCGACGAGAGCCCTTACGACACAGATGCGATGTTCCGCCAGCAATTCTTTGACTTGTACGCGATTGATGTAGCAACGGGTGATAAAACACTGATTGAGGACCGGCTCACCCTACAGTTCGGGGCAACCCCGAACGGGCGCTACGTGGTCTGGTTCGAAGGGGAGCACTACTACAGCTACAACCTTCGCAGCGGTGAAAAGCAAAACATAACTGAGAATGTTGCAACGCAGTTTGTGAACCTCGATGTGACACCGACCCGAGAACAGATGCCTCCGTTTGGGATCGCGGGCTTTCTCGAGAGTGAAGATGCGATTCTGCTCAATGACCAATGGGATGTCTGGGAAGTCAATCTGGATGGATCAGGTGGTCGTGCGCTCACATTTGGCTCAGATGAATCGATCCGTTATCGCCTCGTAGATCTTGATCCGGATGCAGATGAATACAGCCCCGACGAACCACTTTACTACTCGACCTACGGTGAGTGGACAAAGCAGGCAGGATACGCGCGCGCACGGGCGGGTGACAATCCAGAGATGCTTCTCTGGGAAGACAGATCAATAGGCCGCTTACAGAAGGCGGAAAACGCAGATGTCTATGTCGTTCGCCAAGAGCGCTTTAACGATTCTCCAGACTATTTTGTGGCTGGAGCAGACTTGTCTGCTCCACGTCAGGTAACCACAACTAACGAGTTCCAGAGTGAGTTCGCTTGGGGGAAATCAGAGCTCGTCGACTATGAGAACGAATGGGGGCGCAGGCTTCAGGGCGCACTCTTCTATCCTGCCGACTACGAGCCAGGACAGAAGTACCCGATGATCGTTTATCACTACGAGCTATTGTCCCAGTCTCTTCATCAGTACCAGGTGCCTGATCCCACCAGCTACTACAATGGCCAAATATGGAGTCATGAGGGCTACTTCGTGCTCCGTCCGGATGTCGTGTATCGAGATCGACGCCCTGGGCAATCAAACGTGGAAACACTCCGTCCTGCAGTCGCAGCAGCAGTCGCAACCGGTATGATCGACGAGGAACGAATTGGACTGATTGGACATTCATGGGGCGGATATCAAACAACCTTTTTCGTCACACAAGATGATCTATTCACGGCTGCAGTTGCTGGAGCACCTTTGACGAATCTTATGAGTATGTACCTCTCGTTCTATTGGAATAGTGGCGGTACGGATGCTCGGATCTTCGAGATCAGTCAGGGCCGTATGCAGGTTCCATGGTGGGAAGACTACGATTCTTACTTCAATAACTCTCCGTTGCACCATATTCAGAACATGAACACACCACTGTTGATGATGTTCGGTACTAATGATGGAGCGGTTGAATACAACCAGGGTGTAGAGTTTTACAATGCTGCGCGACGCCTCGCGAAACAGATGGTGATGCTATCCTATGACGGCGAGAACCATGGGCTGGCGAAGAAAGAGAACCAATTGGACTACCAGGGCCGTATTCTTCAGTGGTTCGCACACTACCTAAAGGGTGAGCCGGCTCCGGACTGGATTTCTAAGGGGGTTCCATTCATTCAACAAAAAGATGGACTGAAAGCAAGGAGGCCGATCGGCTAAACCAGCACCTAAGAACCATATCTTGAAGAGTAGGATCACCCGATGATCCACAACTCGAACTGGTCCGCTTCCTTGATTTTGGAGAGCCGAATGCTGAAACCCTTATCGGAACTGTAGAGCGCTCACGATTCACATTTATGAACTAAGAAAGGCCAACGTAGGAGGACCTGCTTGATTCGTGATCCTTATCAGAACAACCGACTTGCAGAGCTTGTCGCAAAAACTACAGGGCCCCAGACGGGACGCAGAATTTTTCACGCAATAACGGGCACGGTCATATTCGTCGCAGTTACCCAACTAGACCTATCTGAGTCTCTGACAATTACCGGTCTCTCCGTTTTATTCCTGATATTACTCGCTTCGGACCTAATAAGACTCCGAGTGCCCCACCTAAACATTCTATTCTTCAGGTTTTTCCAGATCTTGGTATCTCCGCGAGAATCGCAGAGCATCGCATCGTCCACTTGGTATATCCTGGGTGCATTAATCGCGATTGTACTATTCCCCATTTCAGCTGCATTGTCTGGGATTCTGGTCTTGGCCTGGGCTGATCCAACCGCCAGTTATCTCGGACGCCGATGGGGAAGGCGTTCTTTCTTGGGAGGCACACTGGAGGGCACAATCGCTTTTCTAGTCGTAGCCGTCTTGATCCTTTCGGTGCGGCATCCACCCGCAATAGCAATCCCCTCCGCATGCCTCATAACACTAGTGGAACGGTCAGCTTGGCCACTCGATGACAATCTAGTACTAGCTCCTGCATGTGCTGGCATTCTGACACTATCAGAATTGCTCATTTGAAATGTAAACAGCTCGTAGTCAGCAGGATCGTCCTGATCGCCGTTGTATAAACTAGGACTGGAGTTGAACTTAGATTGAGGGTTGGGTAACTCTGCGTGCTGACTAAAGAAGAGGGATGCAGTGGATGATTATGGGGACTGCTGAGTTCGCCCGAGGCATCGCACGCGAGACTGTGCAAGAAGCTTTGATATTGATTCAATCACCATCATCCGGCGGCGCTGAGCTTCTGGGCATGAATGCTGCAACCCAGGGGCGAGTGCTTATCTCTGTCCTTGTCATCATCATCCTGTTTGTCCTCCGCAGAGCCTTGTTGGCAGTGGTCAGCAGAAGGGTTGAAGATCCAGCATCCCGTTACCGATGGGCAAAAGCCTCTGCGTACACCGCCTCTCTGATCGGTCTCGCTGTTGTTATCCAAATCTGGTTTGTTGCTCTTAGATCACTAAGCACCTTCCTGGGTCTTTTATCGGCAGGCCTAGCCATCGCCCTCAGGGATCTTGTAGCAGATTTCGCCGGCTGGTTGTTCATACTTTTCCGTCGCCCGTTTGATCTCGGAGATCGCATACAGATCGGATCCCATGCGGGTGACGTCATCGACCGACGAATCTTCCAGTTCTCTATTATGGAGATCGGGAACTGGGTGGGTGCTGATCAAAGCACGGGCCGGGTGATCCACATCCCAAACCAACGTGTTTTTCTAGAACCACTCGCCAACTACTCAGCTGGATTTCCTTACTTGTGGAACGAACTAAAAGTTCTGGTGACCTTGGAAAGTGATTGGAAAAAGGCGAAAACCCTCTTTGCTCAAATCACTAAGGAAATAACCAAGGATGCAGTTGCCGAAGCCCAAGGACCCCGGAACGAAGGAGACCAGAGGTTCCTGATCCACTATCGCACTCTCACTCCAGCAGTCTATACATCAGTGGAGGAAAGCGGGGTATTGCTGACCGTGCGATACCTCTGCCGCCCGCGTGAACGTAGGGGAACTAGTGAAGCACTATGGGAGGAGATACTACAAGCCGTAAGTCGGACCGAAGGCATCGAACTCGCGTACCCGACTCAGAGGCTTGTGATCGACCCCAACTTGGAGTGATGGAGCGACAAGGGAACTACTTAGATTCTTAGTTACCTGAGCAAGGCGGGTAAGTCATCCTAGTGGGCTCGCCACCTTCATCGACCCACTCACCACACCGTACGCCCATGTTATAGCTGCCCCTGGCTAATAATTGCCCATCGAAATAGTACCTCTCGAACAAACCGTCGAACTCTCCATCCCTGTACTCGATCTTAGAATCCACCTGTCCGTTGAAGTAAAAGGACTCATACAGACCCTCCCACGTACCATTCCGTAGAGTGCCCTGCTCCCTAATCCGAGTAGAGTCTGTAGGGAATAGAGAAAATGCGGGGCCAGAGTACGGTACAAGAGTCCCCTGTGTCAGATAGCTATCACCCTGCGGGACCAAGTTCACTAGATTCATCGGCTCTTGGGCCCCTAAACCAATGGAGCCCACCGATATCAGGACGAGTCCAATCATCAGAGTTCTGTTCATAACTTAATACTGCCTGACAACCCCTCTGCTCCGCAACTTAGCCGGAAGCCTACGTAGGATATTTCACTGGCTTGGCTCAAGTCACGGAACAGATCTTGCCAGCAGGATAGTGGTACTTTCTAAGAGTAAATGGATGGCCAGATGCACATAACTAGTTCCCTCATCATTGATCGCCTTCACCAGCCGGAAGAACTCGAGTCACTATATAGAAAAGATCCGGATGCGTTTCGAGAAGCTGTCGACAAAGCAATTCATGCCTTACCTGATTCTGTTGTGCTGCAGGTTTGGAAGGCACGCCTTGAATACAAGCAAACAGTACTGGGTGCTAAACACGGAATTAGGCTTTGGTACGCGCTCGGAATCTGCCTCGCGGTAGGCGCTCTTGTCCGACTCCCAGCGATCAGGCTCGGGGAGTGGTGGTACTATCCTCGTTTTGCCCCTTTGTGGATCATCTTAGGGCTCGCTGGCTACTTCTTGGTCAGGCGTCCTGATCGTGCCTTACTGATCACCGGTGTGATCCTAACCACGGTAACTATCGTTTATATAAGTCTGCTCCCAACGATCAGGCTCGGGGAAGATTGGCACTATACTGATTCAGTAGTCATGGCACTGATTCACCTACCGATTTCCTTGTGGTTCTATCTCGGTTTGACCTTCCTAGGAGATTCTTGGCGAGATGCGCGCGCTCGGGTCCGATTCCTACGCTACAATGGCGAGTTGGTCATTCTCACCACCGTGGTCGGGCTCAGTGGGATGGTACTCAGTGGGTTGACCCTTGCCCTATTCCAATTAATCGACCTCAATATCGAAGAATGGTACTTTCCGAACATTGGACTTTTTTGTGCTGTAGCCGTGCCCGTAGGTGCAACATACCTATTCGATATGGTGTTCAATCGACGCATAGCAATTGCACCCGTATTAGCTCACGTTTTTGCGCCCCTTTTTCTCATAATGATCGTCACCTACCTGGTGATTGCATTAGCCAAAGGCGCAAATCCATTCATTGACCGATCTTCTTTGATCACCTTCAACGGTCTGCTACTGCTAGTCCTCGCTATCTCGATTTTTTCATTAGTGGAACGTAAAGCAGGGTCGGACTTCGGGTTGATCGATTACATCAATCTCGCGCTCGTTAGTTTGACACTCGTGATCAATGTCATTGCACTGTCGGCCATCCTATTCCGGGTCGCTTCTTTCGGAATCACACCTAACCGTGTGGCCGTGCTCGGAGTCAACGTGATCGCACTCGTACATCTCGGATGGATACTGGCGACATATATTGGCTTAGTCCGACGTAAAATCAGGCCTGATGCGATGGATCACGTCATCGGGGATTACCTTCCCGTCTATAGCGCATGGGCAGCTGTCGTAGCGTTTCTTCTACCGGTGGCGTTTGCGTTCGGTTAGGAGAGAGACCCCATCTTTAGGAACGGGATCATTTTGGTAGATTCAGGAATATCAGGATTACCACAAGCCACGCATTAGTGAGAGAAGCTCTTACATGAGAATACGGGTCCCTGCGATAACCGCACTCCTTATCGGTCTGCTAACTGGTTGCCATAGTTGGCAACCTACGACAGTCAGTCCACAAACAGTCATCCTCGAAGAGAGTCCGTCAGGGGTACGTTTCAGGCTGCCGGATGGAGATACGGTAACCGTCATGAATCCTCTAATGAGGAATGACTCCATTTTTGAGGCTGGAATGGTGCCAATAGCTTTACGAGATATAAGCGGTCTCGAAGTGAGGCGCTTTAGCGTTCGAAAAACAATCGTATTCACAGCCGGCATCGTAGGAGTCATAGTCGGATGGACCCGCTGGGCCACTAAGCGTAACAGAGGATTCGATCCTGGACAGGGGCCCCTAGATAAACCAGACGGCAGATAAATGGTCAATAAAAGATGCGAGGGTAAAGCAGGGGCACTAGACTGATGTAGGTTACTCTCTTAGTACTAGCCTATGATATCTCTCAGTTGGTTCACCTAATGCGGTCTTCGGTCAAGGCTCTCATCCCTGCAATACTAGTCTGTCTTGGAGCCTGCTCACTTATTCCGAATCCCTTCAGCCGAGCACAATCACCGGCGAGTGATGACAGCGAACAGCGAACATCTCCGGATGATCTCTCTCGTGAAGAAATTTTTCGCGATGGTGAAGCGGACCCGACTGCATATGAACTCGTACAACGATTGCGCCCGAACTGGCTACGAGCCCGTGGACAATTTTCCTTGGGATCCCCAGAAGCGGCTTATCCACTCGTGTACATGAATGACGTCCTGTTTGGAAGCCTCATGACGCTGCACCAGATCCCTCCGAGTCAGATAGAGCGAATGGAGTATGTAAGATCCATTGATGCGACCATCCGCTGGGGCACTGGGCATACGGCCGGGGTAATCAACATCGTGACTGGACGCTAGGGATTTCCACACCCGCTTAGAGCTCATAAACACGTGGGGACGGAACCCAAAATCCGGGTCCGTCCCCACTCACTGCTCCAAATGACCTCTGACCTCGAGGTCCCGACGCCGACCTAGGCGCCGATCAAATTCTTATCCCTAGCCGATATTCTCGTTGTTCTGGAACTCGGTAGCCGGAAGTTTGAAGCATATGTCACTTCCATATGTGTCTCCAAAATCTGTAACTACTCCGACAGCCGGGATGAGCGGAAGATTGTAGCGCGTAATGTCATAGAGGTGATGACTCTCTAAGAACATTTCCGCCGACCGCTCGTAGATGATTTGGTCCATAACCTCTTGGGCATCAGAACTCGCAAACGCTGGCAACCCTACATTCGCATGCAGTGTGTTAATGATCGCAACCGCACCCGCGAGATTTCCAGCCGCGTGCTCAGCCTCGGCCATGATGAGTTGACCCTCTTCCCAGCTAGCCAACTCCATGGGGCTACTCACGCTTGGGAACTTATCTGCTGTCCATACCACAGTCCCCGTCGTCGGGTGTGCTACTCCCGAATTCGTGACTGCGATCCTCGGATCAGGTACTCCACCAAACGTCTGGTTCTTACGTTCTTCCGCAATCGTCACCGTGTTATTGTCATGATTGAACTGCCACATCTTGTTCTTTGTGACATTATCGGTGTCGGAAAACTGTAGTTCGTATTTGAAACCAGCTGGTACACTGGCAACAGCACTTGCAGCCTCACTCTTCTTACCAAGGTTCAAAAGCGCCCTGCCCTTACCAATCCGAGCCGCATTCTGGATATCTCCACTACCCCCTGAAATTGCGGCGTCGAAACGCTGAACAGCGAGGTTCCAAGAATCTTCCCTGGTCTGTTTAGGTCCACCATCGAACGCTACTTCACACATGGCTTCACCAAAGAGCGTGTAGGCGAATCCTGCATACATCGACACCTCAGCCGTATACGCTGCCTTGTCAGGCACATCCCCTATATCCCATTCAGTGAGGTTGTCTAGAGTATAATCAGCGATCCAACGCGCTCTAGAGAGCGGCTTATAGACCGCCGGGCCCCAGCTCGAGCCACAATCGGAGCTCGCATACTGTGCCCCATAACCACTTGTATCGTGGTTCCGAGAATCCCAAATATTCGAGATAGAGTTATTCGCGGCGTCAGCCCACTCCATCCCAGTAAGGGCACTTGCCGCTGCATAATAGACAACAGCACAGCGCAGCTCATTTGCTACACTTCGTACCAGCAATCCAGCAGCACTCGGCTTAGTAAGGTCAGTTGCCACGACCCTAGAAGGAGCATCCACGCTGAGTAGAGTATCGAGCGAGTCACATCCTCCTAGAACGAGAACCGAGCTAAGCGCGAGACCGGCTGTGAAACGGACTATTGCTGGCCTGGACCCGCATGCACGTCTGCTCATGTGGGAGTCTCCTGGCTTAAAGTTCATTGATGTCTTTTTCATGATTGTCATCCCCCTATCGATTCAGGCGGATGGTGAGTACCAAAGACGTCAGTGGTGGCACCGCAGAGTCTTCCTGCGGCTCCCTATTTCCACTGAACGTATTACTGGGATCCATCACCTCTGGATCGTGGTGTGGCCATTCCTGCCACTCCGTCCAGATCATCCCTAGGTTACGTGCACCGAGCGTGATCGAACCGCGATTAGTGCCAAGCAACTGAGCCCATTCACTAGGCATCTGATACGTTGCCGACAGCTCTCTCCAGCGGATGAATCCAGCTGGATTGACCCATAGCGCGAACTCGCCGCTGGAACCGAACTGAGCTTCAGCAACCAACCTGGGATCGTACTCTTGCGGATAAAGATTCATCCGCGTCTGATGGAACGCTGCATACCTCCACCAACCCTGAAGATCATATTTCGTATGACCCATCTTGGCCTGAATCAGGCTCGATATCGTGAGCCGGTCTCCTATTGAGAAGGAGTTGGCAAGAGAGGCTTCAAGCGAAGGATCCGGGTGTCCCTGATAGATCCACGCATTCTCGTCACACGGAACCTGAACTCCAGATCCATTTGGAATTGGTCCCTGGCCCGGTCCTGGCGAAGCATCACAAGTCATGGTTGACTTGTCGATGTTGTCAGTACCAGGAATGAACTGAGCAAACCCTACTTGCGGAGCGAAAAGCGAACCAACCGGGTAGCCCACTTGGTGTCGCGTCGACCACCCCAAAGATAGGTAGCCATCGTCGCCTTCCTTCAAACCGAGATCTGTAACCTCATTCTTATTGGTGCTCATGTTGATGTCCATGTCCCAGTCGAAACCATCGGTTTCGATGATCCGAGCTCCGAGTCCAAGCTCAATGCCTCGGTTCTGGATCTCACCAATGTTCACGAACTGCCGAGCTGTGAACCCGGTGGAAGGCGGAACATAACGCGCTACGATCGCATCCTTTGTTTTCTGATCGTAGTACGTGAAATCAACCGTCACACGACCATCAAATAGCGTGGCATCAAATCCTGCTTCAACCTCGACACCCCGTTCCGGTCCAAGCTCACTGTTACCTGGTGACAACGGAGTCACCGTCGCTCCACCGGTGGGTGAGAGGCGGGTGGTGAAGCTCCGAAGAGCGTCGAACGCATCAGGCTGCTGGCCGGATTCGCCGTATGCAGCCCGGAGACGTAAAGCGTCATTCACCACGAATGATGAACTGACCTTCGGGTAATAAACCAAAGAGAAGTCCTCACCAAACGAACTGTTATCGTCAGCCCTGACTGCTCCTGTAACAAAGAAACGGTCTTTCCAACCAAACTGCTGCTGGAGGTACACGCCGACGGTGTTATTCTCGACGAGCCC
>MDTE01005186.1_pt1 | contig 15883 bp, 12 predicted proteins | sample 811231 | NCBI WGS metagenome assembly MDTE01 (sample SAMN05326651, study PRJNA326480) | marine metagenome | isolation source: seawater | place: Indian Ocean: Red Sea | collected 2010
AAATAGTTGGTGAACCTATATTATTGGTCTATAATTCGCCTTATAAAATATTTAATAGAAGAAATGAAATATTATATAAAATTTCTGATTAGAAAAGGATATTAAAATTAATTAAAGATAGCTCTATATATGTCATTACCGTTAGCGTATAATACAAGGGATAATAGCAAGAAAAAACCAAACATTTGAGCATATTCTAAAAATTTATCGTTTGGTTTTCGACCAGTAACAATTTCATAAAAAAGAAACATTACATGGCCACCATCTAAAGCTGGTATTGGTAAAATATTCATAAAAGCAAGTATTATAGAAATTAATGCGGTGCTTGACCAAAAGCCTTTCCAATTCCATTGACTAGGAAACATGTTTCCAATAGCTCCGAATCCTCCTAGTTGTGAAGCACCTTTTGTAGTAAAAATATATTTGAATTGAGCAATATAATCCCTAAGTGTCCAATATCCGTAATCAAATCCTTCAATAATACTTTCACTAAAGTCTAAAGTTTCTAGTTTAAAATCGAAGAAATCTGATTTTGGATATACTCCTAAAGTTCCATTTTCTGAAGTTACTATTTCAAAATTTAGGAGTTTATTATTTCGATCTATTACCAATTCAATTTTTTTTGATTCTTCAGACATATTTTCTTTAAAATCATTCCAATTCTTAACTCGAGTATCATTAATATAGAGAATTTTGTCATCTGGTTTTAAACCACTCAAGCCTGCAGGTGAGCTTGGTACTATACTATCTAAAATTGCAGGGAATACAGGAGAAAAGGGAAACATTTCTCCAGATTCAAACATTTGATTTCCTATATCTTTAGGAATAGAAATTGACGATATTTCACCTGTTTTTCTTCTTACTGAAACCTCGTTAACTTCTCTTAACAAAAAATATTTATTTATTTCTAAAACATTTTCTAAAGGTTTTCCATTTACATTTAAAATTTGATCTCCCGACTGAAATCCAAGTTCAGCAACTACTGGAGATGGATTTAGTCCTAAAGGTAAATCTTCTGAAGAAAGAGTATACTTCCCCCAAACAAAAAGAATCATCATATATATTAAAAATCCTAGTATTAGATTTACTGTAACACCACCTAACATTATAATTAATCTTTGCCAGGCTGGTTTTGATCTGAATTCCCATGGTTTTGGAGGTTGAAGCATTTGTTCTTTGTCCATGCTTTCGTCTATCATGCCTGAAATTTTAACATAACCTCCTAACGGAAGCCAACCAATACCATAGGTCGTCTCACCTATTTTCTTTTTGATTAATGCAAATTTGACATCAAAAAAAAGGAAAAATTTCTCTACTCTTGTTTTGAATATTCTTGCAGGTATAAAGTGCCCAAGCTCATGAAGTATTATTAAAAATGAAAGACTCATAAGCAATTGAATAGCTTTTACTACAAATGGACTCATAATAATTTTTTTGTTGGAGCAAAAATAGTGTTTAAGATTTCATAATAAAAATCTAAGTTTTATAATTTGCAATTCTTTTAATTACACTGTTCTAGTTTCAAATTAAATGCTATAAATTTGTAAAGAGTTTGGATTTATGAAGAAGTTTTTTAATCGTTACAAGATATTTTTAGCAACATTTTTTGTTATTTCTTTAATCATATTATTTCTTTTTTATAACGCATTAAAAGTAGATAATAAACTTCCAATATATCAACCAGCAATGGTCAATTATGAACTAGTGGACAACAGCATCCAACATGTGAAAAAGTATCATAAGATTGCACCTTTCTCACTAATTAATCAAAATGGAGAAATTGTAACAGAAAAAGACTACCAAAATAAAATTTATGTTGCAGATTTTTTTTTCACAACATGTCCAAGTATATGCCCTAAAATGACCGAAAATATGGGATTAGTTCAAAAAGCTATTAAAGATGATAGCCAAATTCAATTGGTTTCTTTTAGTGTTACACCAAAAATTGATTCAGTAGCTCAACTTAAGAAGTATGCTATTGAGAAAGGAGTATTAGACTCTAAATGGAATCTTTTAACAGGAGATAAAAAAATGATTTATAATCTAGCAAGAAAATCTTTTTTAGCTGCAAAAAATCATGGTGACGGAGGGCCTCAAGATATGATTCACACAGAAAATTTCGTGTTGGTTGATCCAGATAAACGTATTCGTGGATTCTACGATGGTACAAATACTCTAGCCATGGAGACATTACTTTTGGATATTAAAACTCTTCAAAAAGAATATTCTTATCCTTAATTTTTACTCTATTAAGAATAACATAAACTAATTCCCTACTTTTGATCTTTAAAATCATTCTAAATAATGGTGTCACTGGATGAGCTTAAAATTGGAGAAAAAGCTATTATAGAAATATTTGAAACCGAAAACCTTCCATTCAAGTTAATAGAAATGGGGTGTTTACCTGGCAGTTCAATTGAAATTATTCAAAAAGCTCTACTAAATGACCCCTTATACATAAAAATTGATGAGTCATACTTGGCAATACGTCAAGAAACTGCAAAAGAAATTTTTGTGAGACGACAGGTAAAAATATGAGCAAATCAATAAACGTTGCCTTACTTGGCAATCCAAATACAGGAAAGACTTCTATTTTTAATGCTTTAACAGGTTTATCTCAAAAGGTTGGAAATTATCCTGGGATTACAGTTGAAAAGAAAGAAGGGATATCTAAACTTGACAGGATAAATAAAGGATATATACTTGATCTTCCAGGGACATATAGTTTAAATGCATCTTCAATGGATGAAAGTATTGTTATAAACCTATTATTAAATAAAAAAAATAAAGACTATCCTGATGTTGCTGTTCTTATTGCTGATGTAGAAAATCTAAAGAGAAATCTCCTTTTGTTCACTCAATTAAAGGATTTAGGCATTCCTACATTATTAGTTATCAATATGTCTGATTTAATGACTCGGAAAGGAATTTCGTTAAATATCCCACTTTTAGAACAAAAATTAGAAACAAAAATTGCTTTGGTTAGCACTAGAAACAACCAGGGTTTAGATGAATTAAAAAAATTAATAATTAATTATAGACAATTACCAACCCAACCACTAATTTCATTAAGATCAATAAATGAAAACTATTTTAAAAATCTAGAGAAAACTTTTCCAGATCAACCATTATACAAGTTATGGCTTGTAATTACTCAGGACATTAACTATACTAAAGTTGAAAGAAATAATATATCCAATACTTCAGGTTTTAAGACCGAATCATCTTCTTCGCTTAAAAAACTCCAACAAAAAGAAACAATAAAACGATATCAATATATAAATGGTATATTAAAACAAGCACTTAAAGTCGATCATAAAAACGCTAAAGATTTCAGAAGTCGTTTAGATAGAATATTCATTCATGGTTTCTGGGGCTACATAATATTCTTCTCTATACTTATGATTATTTTTCAATCAATTTTTAGTTGGAGTACTATACCCATGGATTTTATTGACAGAAGTTTTGTCAATTTAAGTAGTATTTTAGGAGAAAATCTAGCTCCAGGTGTTTTTACAGATCTTTTAATAGAGGGTATAATTCCTGGACTTGGTGGGATAGCAATTTTTATTCCTCAAATTGCATTTTTATTTCTTTTTTTATCAATCCTTGAGGAGACAGGTTATATGAGTCGTGTTGTATTTCTGATGGATCGTGGATTAAGACCTTTTGGGCTTAGTGGTAAAAGTGTGGTTCCATTAGTATCAGGAACAGCTTGTGCAATTCCTGCCATCATGGCTACTAGAAATATAGAAAATTGGAAAGAAAGATTAATAACTATTTTAGTTACACCTTTTATGACATGTTCTGCAAGACTGCCAGTATATTCAATTTTAATAGCTTTAGTTATTCCAGTGGGTTCTATTTTAGGTTTCAGTTTTAAAGGGCTTGTTTTAATGTTATTGTATTTATCTGGATTTATAATGGCATTAGTATCTTCATTTTTATATAGTAAAATTTTAAAAACAAAATTCAAGAGTTATTTTGTTGTAGAAATGCCTAACTATAAATTTCCTTTGATTAAAAATATAGGACTTACAGTTTGGGAAAAAACTAAAAGTTTTGTGACAGAGGCAGGCAAAATAATTTTGGCAATATCAATTATATTATGGATTTTAGCATCATTTGGTCCTGGAAAAGAATTTATTGAGGCTGAAAATATATTAAAACAGAATCACCCAAGTATAAGTCAAATAGAACTCGAAACTAAAATAAACTCTTTCAAATTAGAAAATTCTTACTTAGGAAAAATGGGAAAATTAATAGAGCCTATTATTTCTCCTTTAGGTTATGATTGGAAAATTGGGATTGCGCTGATTAGCTCATTTGCCGCTAGAGAGGTTTTTGTGGGAACATTAGCTACTATATATAACGTTCAGAGTGATAAAGTAGAAACTATTAAGAATAAAATGGCTTCAGAGAAGAGAGAAGATGGAAAACCTGTTTTTAATTATGCAACTGGTATTTCACTAATGTTATTTTATGCTTTTGCTATGCAGTGTATGAGTACACTTGCTGTTGTAAAAAAAGAGACAAACACATGGAAGTGGCCTATGATTCAACTTTTATCAATGACACTTTTAGCTTACATAATTTCACTGATATCTTATCAAATTTTGTCATAGAATGGAAATGTTTCAAATTATCTTGGTAGTAATTTCTGGTGTTGGAGCTTTATATTTCTTATTTCGAAAATTTATTTTTAAGGGTAAATCCTTAAACAACAAAAATTGTGATACTGACTGTAATTGTCATTAAATTTTGATTAGTTTTTAATTTAAATAATTTCATTTGCTACTGTTTTATAAAATCACATATCTTTAAGGGACAAATTGAAATAAACTTTACAATGACAAATTCGAATAGACTATTTTATGGTAGTTGTTTTGCATTAATAACAACTGCATTTTCTTTTAGTATTAGAGCAGGAATATTACCTCAACTTGGCGAAGAATTTCTTTTAGACGCTAAACAATTGGGATTTATTAATTCAATGTGGTTTTTGGGATTTCCAATCTCTATGATTTTAGGAGGTCTTTTTTATCATAGCATTGGAGCAAAAAGAATTATGCAATTCGCTTTTTTAACACATACTCTAGGTATCATTCTTACAATCTATTCTGGGGGTTACACTGGATTACTTTTGTCCACATTATTAATTGGAATTGGTAATGGTTGCACTGAAGCAGCTTGTAATCCAATGATTGCTGATGCTTATGAAGGCAAAAAGATGAATACTTTACTTAATAGATTTCATATGTGGTTTCCAGGCGGAATAGTCCTTGGAAGTTTAGTCTCTTTGTTTATGACTAAAGCTAATTTGGGATGGCAATCACAAATTTGGATTATTACGATTCCAACAATTATTTATGCATATTTATTTCTAGGTCAGGAATTTCCAAAGCCTAAAGTAAAGGCAGCTACCTCTGTATCAGAAAATTTTAAAGCAATGGCTTCACCCATTTATATATTTATCCTTATTTGTATGGCTCTTACAGCAATTTCAGAATTTGGCCCTCAACAATGGACAAGCTTGATTATGTCAAATAGTGGCGCACAGCCAATGGTAATATTAGCACTGATTACAGGATTAATGGCTGTAGGAAGATACTTTGGTGGAGAAATAGTACACAAGTTTGATCAAACAGGTGTTCTTCTAGGATCTGCTGTTTTAGGTGCTATTGGAATATTTTTATTCAGTACTCAAACAGGAGCAATGGTATATGTTGCTGCTATTTTCTTTGCATTAGGTATTTGTTATTTTTGGCCAAATATGATTGGTTTTGTAGCAGAAAAAATCCCTGAAAGTGGAGCTCTTGGGATGTCAATTGTTGGTGGAATGGGAATGTTTTCTACTTCAATTTTTCAACCAATAATAGGGTCGTGGATTGACAGTTCAAGAGAAGTTCAAAGCTCATTAGGCTTAACAGGCACAGAACTTGAACTTGCAGCAGGACAACAAACATTAACTTACATGATATCTTTTCCTGGAATTTTAATTATTCTTTTCACTATACTTTATTTTTGGCAAAGAGCTAATAATCAAAAAGTTTCTGTTTGACAATTAAACATAATGAATAAAAAATCGCTCATTTATTCATTAGACTTTCAATCTCCTCAATCTCAATAGGAATGTTTTTTGAAAGATTAATAGGTTCACTAGAGTTTTGTATAACAACATCATCCTCTAAACGAATACCAAAACCTTCCTCTGGGATATATATTCCAGGTTCTACCGTAAATACCATTTGAGATTCCATAGGTAAATTTAACAGGCCGTAATCATGCGTGTTTAGGCCAAGATGGTGTGACGTACCATGCATAAAGTATTTTTTATATGCAGGGTACTTGGGATCTTGGTTTTGAACATCTGACTTATCTAAAAGGCCAATATTAATAAGCTCTGATGTCATAATCTTGCCCACCTCTTTATGATATTCTTTCCAAAGTGTTCCAGTGACAAGAAGTTTGGTTGCTTCATTTTTTACATTTAAAACTGCATTATAAACCTTCTTTTGACGTTCAGTATAAATTCCAGAAACAGGAAAAGTTCTAGTAACATCTGCTGAATAATTACCATACTCTGCTGCTACATCAATTAAAACTAATTCACCTGATTTACATTTTTTATTATTTAATGTATAATGCAATATATTAGCGTTGAATCCAGAGGCAATTATTGGCTGGTATGCAAATCCCTTTGATCTATTTTTGATGCATTCATGAACTAATTCAGCCTCTATTTCATATTCCCAAACATCAGGCTTTAAAAAAGAGATTACTCTACGCATAGCTCTTTCAGTAATATCGCATGCCTTTTTAATTTGTGCAATTTCCTGATCATCTTTAATTGATCTCAACTTTTGTAAAATAGGATTACTTTTTGCTACATTATGAGCAGGATAATGGTTTTTGCACCATTTTATAAATCTGTCTTCTCTAGTTTCTGTCTCTACAGCTTGGCGATAATGTTCATTAGTATTAAAATAAAATTTGTTGCATTGAGTACTTAATTCTTGAAAAACATCTTTGAAATCTTCAAGCCAATAGACAGTTTTAATACCACTTAGTTCATATGTTTTTTCTTTATCAAGTTTAGGCCCTTCCCAAACTGCGATATGTGAATTTGTTTTTTTAACAAAAGCAATTTCTTTATGTTTTGGATCAATAGCATCTGGAAATAAAATTATTATGCTCTCTTCTTGATCTATGCCTGAAAGATAAAATATATCCCTATGTTGTTCGAATGGCATCACACTATCAGCACTAATTGGATAAATATCATTTGAATTGAAAATTGCAAGGCTATTAGGCTCCATTTCAGCCATAAATGATTTACGGGTATTTTGGTAAAACGATTTTGAAAGTGGTTTATATTTCATAAATAAATTTTTACGAAGATAAAAGTTTTAAAATCTTGAGTTTTGTTTAATATATTCAATCTTTTAACAAGATAATTTTAGTAAAAATTAAACAAAACTTAAAATACATAGTTTTTACGTTTAAAAATTAAAAATTCTAATGAAACAAGGTTGCTAGAATAGCATTATGCCTTAATTTTGTAATACAAATTGATTTTATATGACTTTGACTGCCTCTTCTATAGGAAGAAAAGTAGCGATGGCACTATCAGGGATTTTTTTAGTGCTTTTTTTGACACAGCATTTCAGCATCAATATTCTTTCGGTATTTAGTGAGAATCTCTTTAATGAAGTGTCACATTTTATGGGTAATAATCCAATTGTACAATTTATTCTACAACCTATTTTAATTTTTGGTGTTCTTTTTCATTTTATAATGGGGTTTGTATTAGAACTTCAAAATTCTAAATCTCGAAGTATAAAGTATTCAAGCTATAAGGGGAGTGCAAATGCATCATGGATGTCAAGAAATATGATTTACTCAGGGGTTGTTATTTTATCTTTTCTAGGATTACACTTTTACGATTTTTGGGTTCCTGAAATGAATTATAAATATGTTGAAGTTTTACCACTAGATCCAAATCGTTACTTTGAAGAATTAGTTCACAAATTCCATAGTCCTTTTCGTGTTGCTATTTATGCATTATCTTTTGTTTTTTTAAGCCTTCATCTTATGCATGGATTCGCTTCATCTTTTCAATCTATGGGGATAAACAATAAATATTCAAAAACAATAAAATCTTTTACAACACTTTTTTCAATAATAGTGCCTTTAGGATTTATTTTTATTGCACTATTTCACCATTTAAATGCGTTATGATATGGCCAAACTAGATTCTAAAATTCCTAAAGGTCCAATTTCAGAAAAGTGGACTAACCACAAAGGCAAAATTAATTTAGTTAGTCCTGCGAATAAACGCTTAATTGATGTAATAGTTGTAGGTACTGGTTTAGCTGGAGCTTCAGCCTCTGCAACTCTTGCAGAGCTAGGCTATAATGTTAAGACATTTTGTTTTCAAGATTCCCCAAGAAGAGCCCACTCAATAGCAGCTCAAGGGGGTATCAATGCAGCAAAAAATTATCAGGGAGATGGTGATTCAACCTATCGTCTTTTTTATGACACCATAAAAGGAGGTGACTATCGTTCCCGCGAGGCAAACGTTCATCGTTTAGCTGAAGTTTCAACGAACATAATCGATCAGTGCGTTGCCCAGGGGGTTCCATTTGCTAGAGATTATGGCGGACTTCTAGATAACCGTTCTTTTGGAGGTGTTCTTGTTTCTAGGACATTTTATGCTAAAGGACAAACCGGGCAACAATTGCTTTTAGGAGCTTATTCAGCAATGAATAGGCAAATAGGACGTGGAAAAATTAAGATGTACAATCGTCATGAGATGATGGACATTGTAGTTATTGAAGGTAAAGCAAGAGGAATAATTACCAGAAATCTAGTAAACGGAAAAATTGAACGTCATGGTGCACATGCTGTTGTGATTGCATCTGGAGGTTATGGGAATGTATTTTTCTTATCTACAAATGCTATGGGTAGTAATGTTTCTGCAGGATGGAAAATACACAAAAAGGGTGCATATTTTGCAAATCCATGTTTTACTCAAATACATCCAACCTGTATACCTGTATCAGGGGACCATCAATCAAAATTAACATTGATGTCTGAATCATTAAGAAATGACGGAAGAATATGGGTTCCAAAAAACTTGAAGGATGTCAATTTAATTCGTGAAGGAAAACTAAAACCTACACAAATTGATGAAAAAGATCGTGATTATTATTTAGAGAGAAGATACCCTGCTTTTGGAAATCTTGTTCCAAGAGACGTTGCTTCTCGAGCAGCTAAAGAACGTTGTGATGCTGGTTTTGGTGTCAATAAAACTGGTGAAGCAGTATACCTAGATTTTGCTTCTGCAATAACTCGCTATGGTGAGGAACAAGCTCATGTTAAAGGACTAGATTCAAGCGATAAAAATCTTGTCAAAAAATTAGGAAAAGAAGTTGTTAAAGCAAAGTACGGCAATCTATTTCAGATGTATGAAAAAATTGTTGATCAAAACCCTTATGAAACCCCTATGATGATTTACCCAGCAGTTCATTATACAATGGGAGGCATTTGGGTTGACTATAATCTTATGACAACTATACCTGGTTGTTATGCTATTGGTGAGGCAAATTTCTCAGATCACGGGGCAAATCGATTGGGAGCTTCAGCACTCATGCAGGGATTAGCAGATGGGTATTTTGTATTACCATACACAATTGGGGATTATTTATCAGATGATATAAGAACTGGCCCCATTGATATTCAACATCCAGAATTTGAAAAGGCAGAAACAGAAGTAATTGCTCAAATCGATGCGTTTTTAAATAATAGTGGAAAAAATTCTGTAGATTTTTATCATAAAAAACTTGGTAAAATAATGTGGGATAAATGTGGTATGTCAAGAAACGAGAAAGGATTAAAAAAAGCAATAAAAGAGATTCAAGATCTTCGTGAAGATTTCTATAAAAATATTAATGTTCCTGGGAATGCAAATGAATTTAATGAACAACTAGCCAAAGCAGGCCGGGTTGCAGATTTTTTAGAGTTGGGTGAATTATTTGCAAAAGATGCATTAGAGAGAACTGAGTCTTGTGGAGGACATTTTCGTGAAGAATCTCAAACACCTGAGGGAGAGGCTTTAAGAGATGATAAAAAATTCACTTTTGTCTCTGCTTGGGAATTTAAGGGAGCACCATCTAAAGCAAAACTCCACAAAGAAGAATTAAAATATGAAGAGATTGAGGTTAAAACTAGATCATACAAATAGATATTAAGAATTTGGAATTATGAATTTGACATTAAAAGTATGGCGTCAGGCCAATTCAGAATCAAAAGGAAAAATGGAAACCTATCAAATTGCAGATGTTTCCCCAGACATGTCATTTCTTGAAATGATGGATGTTCTTAATGAGCAACTTATGACCCAAGGGATTGACCCCATAGCTTTTGATCACGATTGTAGAGAAGGAATTTGTGGCATGTGTTCTATGTTCATAAATGGAGAAGCTCATGGGCCTGATAGATTGGTTACAACTTGCCAACTCCATATGCGTAAATTTAGTGATGGCGATACCATAACAATTGAACCTTTTAGAGCAAAGGCTTTTCCGGTCATCAAAGATTTGACTGTTGATCGATCAGCATTTGACCGAGTTCAACAAGCAGGAGGTTTTGTCTCAGTGAATACTTCTGGAAACACTCAGGACGCAAATGCCATACCAATTGATAAACATGATGCTGATAAGGCATTTGATGCAGCAACTTGTATTGGCTGCGGTGCTTGTGTTGCAACTTGCAAAAATGCTTCTGCTATGTTGTTTGTTTCAGCTAAAGTATCTCAATATTCTTTACTCCCTCAAGGGAAGGTTGAAGCAACTGACAGAGTTATGAATATGGTTAAGCAAATGGATGAAGAGGGTTTTGGAAATTGCACCAATACAGGAGCATGTGAGGTTGAGTGTCCAAAAGGTATTTCTCTTGAAAATATCGCTAGGATGAATAGAGAATATTTGTATGCAAGCCTCAAGGGTTAAAAAGCAAAAAATTTATTCTGAGTGAAGAGAAACTAGTTTTTTTTCAATATTTTTTTGAATTAAGAGGTCTATTCCAGGAAACTTATTCTTTATATCATTCACAAAATCTTGATTGGAAAGTATATAATGGCCACTTACCTTGATCAAATTTTCTTTTTCTTCAAAAGGATTGAAATCATTTCTGACCCATTTTACCCATTTTTTCGATTGATAACAAAGCTCCCAATATCTTTGAAAAAGATTTTTTTCACATTTTATATGGTCCAGGTATGTCTGAGTTTCGATTAAACCAAATTCTGGAGCAATATTTATGGCGTCAAGTCCATATGACATCTTAAGCTTAATTAAATCCTCTGAAATATAATCACCATTATGTTCTTTTGATCTTAATTTATTTCTTTTAGCAACACTTATCATTTTTTTTAATCTTTCTAAATCAAAATTTCCAGTATTTTGATTTGAAGAAAGTGATGTTCCTGATTGGATAACCAAATACTTAATTTGTAAAAAAGCCTCTTTTGAAAGATTTGATTTTAAATAGCCTACAAGCAATTCAAGTTCCTCAGGTTCAAATCTTCTTATTGCTTCTTCAGTTCCAATTTCAAATTTAATTTTAGGGTTTTTAGATAAACAAAATTCAATCATTTCTAAGGTCCATTTTGATCCTTCATTAAAAGAAGGATATTTTTTCCATGGATCAATATGAATAAAATCAAAGTAATTACAATCGTATTCTAATGACTCATATCCATTATCTTCTTCAGAACCTTGTCCAGGTCCACCGTGATCTCTCATAATAACTATTTTTTTTGCATATTTTGAGAGGCTCTCTGTTGTCCAATTATTAGAATATCCTCCCTTGAAATCAATTTGTCTTCTGCTGGGGATAAGTGCAATTTTTTTTGAATACTTATTTTGAAAGTTAATAATTGAATCAACTACGTTTTTTGACATTGGACCAATAAAAAATTTGATATCCATCAATGAGCATTAATTTAGATCATCATTCAAAAATTATCATTCCTTTTATGATTAAGGTTCAAATTAAAATTATGTAATTTGAAGATTTTATAATTAAATGACTTCTAATTTAAAAATATCTTTAATTCAATTGCCGCTTTTTTGGGAAAATGCATTAAAAAACAGAGCTTACATAGAAAAACATTTAAATAGTTTAGATAAGAATTCTAACATAGTACTACTTCCAGAAATGTTTAATTCTGGTTTTACTATGAATGCCAGGAAAGTTTCAGAGACAATGACAGGACCTTCTATACTTTGGATGAAAAGTTGGGCAGAAAAATTGAATACCATTTTAGGCGGAAGTTTAGCGATTAAGGAGGGAGAAAATTTTTATAATCGTTTTGTAATTGTTAGCTCTGAGGGTGTTATTGCTCGATATGATAAGAGGCATACTTTTACTTTAGCAGAAGAGAATAAATCATATACCTCAGGAAATGATTTAGGATTATTCAAATATCAGGGATGGAAAATATGTTTACGGATATGTTATGATTTGCGTTTTCCAGTATGGTCTCGTAATACAACAGATTACGATTTACTAATTTTTGTTGCTAATTGGCCAGTAGATAGGATAAGCGCATGGGATACCTTACTAAGAGCCCGTGCAATTGAAAATATGTGTTATGTCGTAGGTGTAAATCGAACTGGAAAAGATTTCAATGGATTAAATTATCCAGGACATAGTTCAATTTATGATCCAATGGGAGAGCTAATCACCCCAGAAAATTTTATAAAAGAAGGTGTAGTTGAGGCTATTTTAGATTATTCGGAACTTGAAGGCTGTCGGAAGCAATTTCGCTTTTTGGAAGATCGGGATAATTTTGATTTGTGTTAAATGTCTCATTCATATCCCAGTTAGCTCTCAACTCAATATCTTTCCAATAATAAATTACTTTCTCAGGCTGTATCTTTTCAAGATAAATTCCTGGATCCCATTTTGAGTTATTATTTGCATCTTCAATTAATCTAACATTATATTTTCCAGGATCTAAAAGATCAAAAGAATATGTATTGCCAGATATAACATTAAAGTTTCTACGAATTATTTTTTTATTTTTTAATAACTCCAAAATAATAGGGTAGGGACTATCATGTTTAACCCTTAAAAAAATATTTCCATAGTCTTCTTTTTTTCTTGTTGTAGTTTTGAAAACAAGAGTGTCGTGTGTTCTTCCCCAAAAGTCCTGAAGTGCATTTGGAAAAAGTGTGATTTCGTATTTGTCACTTGGTAAAACCTCGAAATCCACCCTGATCCGATCAAAATTTTTAAGCACTTCTAAATTTGCTGATATCTGAAGAGTGTCAATATTAGTAACTTTTATTTTAGTTGTGTCAACTTTTGTAATTGGTAGATTACTTTCAAGCTCTAAATTTTCTTCCAATCTTAAACTTCCTTTAGTATATTTTTTAATAATTAAGGAATCATTAACTGGTTCCTTTTTTGAAAAAGCAGTTTTTATCCTTAAGGTATCTTGAATTTCTAATTCAAATTTTATGGAGTCTAATACTGCTCCTTTAAACCAATAATCTAGTGAATCTGTTTCTCGATTTTTAGTTACTATCGCCTCAAATGAGTCAGGAACTTCACTAATCATTTTAAAAGATTCATTATTATATTCTCCAAAATATGCTAAAGCAACATGATGATCATTAATGAAATATGGAGCATCCCAATAAAAATTAGTCCTCTCTTTAAATATGCTCAAATTTATAATTGAATCCTTCGGGAGTTCAATAGGTCGCTCTATAAAACCTATTTTATCAACACTTTGATCAAAAAGATAATTTCCTGCTAAATCTTGTATCGCAATCAAATTATATTTTCCTGCACGTAAATTTTGAAAACGATAAATGATTGTATCAAGTGTACTAGTTACATAAAGAGGTTTTTTAGTGTATATTGTTGAGTCATTATATGTACTATCAATTGGATATAGTTGTACAGATATAAAAGATTCTGTTTCTTTTTCAAAAGCATCTGTAATTTTACCTTTCACATATAAAGAATCTATGGTAGAACCCGTAGAGAGAGTGTAAGTTAGATATTTTGCAGGGTTTGATTCATTGAAATCAACTATGCTTTCACCAAAATTAAAGGTATAAGTTGTGTTTTTCATTAAGCTATCACTTAATTCTAATGAAATTTTTTTTGAAGCACCAGTGGTGGGATATACTTTATACTTGGTTGAACTTAAAGGAGGTGAAACAATTAGTTGCTTGTTTACATCCTTTAATGTTACATATTCGTCAAAAGTTAATGTAAACCCATCTTTGTCAAAAAAAGTAGTATTTAATTTTGGAGAAGCATTTATTAATCTTGGAGGGATTGAGTCTTTCGGGCCTCCTGTGGGAGACGCTCGCTTGGCACACTTTACAAAAAAAAGAAGAAAGAGTATTGAAAAAAAAAGCTGAATACTGTTTTTCATTTATTTTAGATTCAAAACAAAATTATGTAATTAATTTTTCAGAGAATCTCTTGTTTATATTAATTATTAAAATTCATTTCTGAGACTAATTAAACAATTCATTACTGAACAACTAAATAAAGAACAAAAAAAATTATTTTTGCAACATGGCTCAACAACAAACAGATAAATTCAAAAAAATAATTTCTCATGCCAAAGAGTATGGTTTTATTTTTCCTTCAAGTGAAATTTATGACGGTCTCAGTGCAGTTTATGATTATGGACAAAATGGAGTATTGCTAAAAAATAATATTCGTGACTATTGGTGGAAATCAATGGTTCAATTACACGATGATATTGTTGGTATAGACTCAGCTATATTTATGCATCCAACAACTTGGAAAGCCTCTGGTCATGTGGATGCATTTAATGATCCTTTGATTGATAATAAAGTTTCAAAAAAACGATACAGAGCTGATGTTCTAGTTGAGGACTATGTATCAAAAATAGAAGCTAAAATTGAAAAAGAAATTGATAAAGCCTCAAAACGTTATGGCGATTCATTTGATGAAAAGCAATTTAGATCAACTAATCCAAGGGTTAAATCATATTCTGAAAAGGCTAATATTATTTTAAAGAGGCTTGGGAAATCATTAGAAGACGAAAATTTAGCAGATGTTAAAGCACTAATAGATGAACTTGAAATCCCCTGTCCCGAATCTGGATCAAAAGATTGGACAGATGTAAAACAATTCAACTTGATGTTTGGAACTAAATTAGGTGCATCTGTAGATACAGCTATGGATTTATATCTTCGACCTGAAACTGCTCAAGGGATTTTTGTAAATTTTTTAAATATTCAAAAAACAGGGCGAATGAAGTTACCTTTCGGAATAGCTCAAACAGGTAAAGCTTTTCGAAATGAAATTGTTGCACGACAATTTATATTTAGAATGAGGGAATTTGAACAGATGGAAATGCAATTTTTCATACCTCCAGGGACTCAAAAAGAATGGTATGATAAATGGAAAAATAACCGTTTAGATTGGCACTTAGCTCTTGACATGGGGAAAGATAAATACCGTTTTCATGATCACGAAAAATTAGCTCATTATGCTGATGCTGCTACAGACATTGAATTTCGCTTTCCTTTTGGATTTAAAGAATTAGAAGGTATTCATTCTCGAACAGATTTTGACTTATCAAATCACGAAAAATATACTGGAAAAAAATTACAATATTTTGATCCTGAACAGAATAAAAATTATATCCCATATGTAGTTGAAACTTCTATAGGACTTGATCGAATGTTTTTGGCAGTTTTTTCAAATTCATTATCCGAGGAAATAATTGAGGGTGGGACTTCAAGAATTATTTTAAAATTACCCCCTGCTTTAGCACCAATTAAAGTAGCTATTTTACCACTTGTTAAAAAAGACGGAT
>MDTE01028392.1_pt1 | contig 15882 bp, 14 predicted proteins | sample 811231 | NCBI WGS metagenome assembly MDTE01 (sample SAMN05326651, study PRJNA326480) | marine metagenome | isolation source: seawater | place: Indian Ocean: Red Sea | collected 2010
ATGTTTCGTCGATTATTTTTATACTGAGGACAGATTTCATGAAACAATCAATATTTTTAAGGATTATTATTAGTAGTATCGTGCTCGCTATGATCACGCCTGTTGCTGCAGCTGATATTAAGATCGGATTTGTCGATCCAATTGTTTTAATCCAAAACGCACCTCAATCTGAAGCTGCACTTCAAGAGTTAGAACGAGAATTTAGCCCCAGAAATGATGAGATTCTCGAACTGCAAGATAGCGTTCGAATTTTGGAAATTGATCTAGAAAAAAACGCATTAGTTTGGACTGAAGCCGAAATTCAGAACGTACGGCGTGAAATTGATACTCTGCAAAGAAGAGTGACTCGAGCACAAGACGAGGCGCGTGAAGATTACAATCTCCGGAGAAATGAAGAACTAGCAAGAATTCAAGGAATTATTCGTGACGTGGTTGTTACAATCGCCAAAAATGAAGGCTTCGATATTATTCTTGAAACAGGAGTCGTATATGTCAGTTCGAGAATAAACTTGACCAGCAGGATACTTGAAGAACTTGAAGAACTTGAAGAACTTGAAGAAATTGAGAATAAGTAAAAATATGACACAACTAACTGTGTTAATTTGCCGGGCCTATATTTTTTGAGTCCTGTATGGTCGGTAAACATACAACCAATAGGGAAACCATGAGCGCTATCGACATCACTGACATTCGAAGAATTTTGCCACATAGATATCCATTCTTAATGATCGATCGAGTTATAGATGTAGTTAAGGGAAAGAGTCTTACTGCGATCAAGAATGTGAGTATTAACGAGCCGTTCTTCGATGGACATTTTCCCCACCATCCGATTTTTCCAGGAGTGTTGATGCTGGAATGCATTGCTCAGGCATCCGCAATTCTTGCAAGTCTAATGCTTGATGCGGAGGCTGATGGCGATAACGTGTACCTGTTTGCAGGTGTAGACAATGCGCGTTTCAAGAAACCAGTCGAGCCGGGAGACCAACTTATAATTAGTGTTATGTTTGAAAAGCATGTTAGGAAAGTATGGCGCTGTACGGGAACTATTACAGTTGAAGGGCAATTGGCATGTAGTGCGAATGTCTTGTTTACTCATCGAGTGCTCGAGTGATTGATGAGAGAGCGCTGGTTGGCCAAAACGTAACAATTGACCCCAGCGTTTCAATAGGCCCGTTTTCGATAATTGAGGATTCCGTCTCAATAGATGAGGGTACTTGGATTGGTCCTCATGTTGTTATTCGACGGAATACGCGTATCGGCAAGAATAATAGAATCTACCAATTCAGTTCTGTTGGTGAAGATCCACAATATGCTGGCTACGAAGGCGAAGAGACATTTTTATCAATAGGTGATTCGAACCTTATCAGGGAATTTTGTACGCTTCATCGTGGGTCTCCAGCTGGTTCTGGTACGACATACATCGGCAATAATAACTTGATAATGGCTTATGCACATATCGCACATGACAGTACTTTAGGAAATCATATTGTATTTGCAAATGGCGCCAGTCTTGCGGGCCACGTTGAAATTGGCAATCACGCTATACTTGGAGGATTTACGCTAGTGCATCAGTTTTGTCGTATTGGCGCTCATGCTATGACCGGCATCGGAACTATATGTTTGAAAGATATTCCTCCCTACATCCTCGCGGCAGGTAATACTGCGCAGCCTCATGGGTTAAATATTCGCGGTCTACGCAGGTCTGGCTTTAGCCAAGATGCTATATCAGCGCTTCAAGAAGCCTACCGTATTTGTTACAGACGTAACCTCACGTTGACACAGGCCATAACAAGGCTCCAGGTGCTTGCAGATTCTAGCAGCGAGGTTAAAGCATTCTTAGAGTTTTTAAATCAGACCAAACGCGGGATTATTCGGTAGATGATTGGGATAATATTTCGGTTTAGGTTAATGTCATGCGTATTGGTGTCGTAGCAGGAGAGGCTTCTGGTGATGCCTTGGGAGCTGGTCTGTTGCGGTCATTATCTGATCATGTCATCGGAGGAGTTAAAGCTGAGGGAATAGTAGGCCCAATGATGGAGGCAGAAGGGGCGAAATCTCTTTTTCCTGTTAGTGACATCTCTCTGATAGGTGTTGATGGGCTAATCTCAAACTTCCAACGGTTGGTACGCATACGACGGATACTCTATAACTATTACTGTGCGAATCCACCAGATATTTTTATTGGAATTGATTTACCAGATTTTAATCTTGGACTTGAGTATCGGTTACGAAAAGCTGGAGTTCGAACAATTCACTATGTGAGCCCCACCGTTTGGGCATGGCGCTCATGGCGCATTAGGAAGATAAAGCAAGCGGTAGATCATATGTTAGTCTTATTTCCGTTTGAAGCCGAATATTTTCGAGCGCACAAGGTTCCCGTCACGTTTGTTGGGCATCCTTCAGCGGATTTAATACCGACGAGTACAACGCATCAAATACGTGAGACCCTAGGCCTTAAGCATGCCAAGCAAATCGTGGCGTTGTTGCCAGGCAGCCGCGAACGAGAAGTTATTCACCTAGGCGCTCACTTCCTGCAAGCTGCTGCTTTACTGAATGAATCTCATCACGGCACTGAGTTCTGTGTTGCATACAGCAGTAGTGAGATCAAAGAAATCTTTCGTCGTCAGATGAATCAGTTATCGATTAATTTTCCAATTCATGAATTTAGTGGAAATTCTCTAAACGTAATGGCAGCATCAGATGCAGTATTGCTTGCGTCGGGAACAGCATCTTTGGAAGCGGCTATGCTGGGTAAGCCTATGGTGGTTGCTTACAAAGTATCAGCGATGTCATACCGAATTGCGCGATGGGTTGCAACGACGGATTTTATTGCCATGCCAAATAATTTGGGTGCTGGCCAGGTTGTTCCAGAGGTGCTTCAAACTGATGTTTCTGGCATGAGACTCGCTAAGGAGTTAGGCTCAATACTAGCAGATACAGAACGAAGGAAACAGATGACTAAAACGTTAAAAGATTTATGCAAGGAATTAAGAAATAATGCAAACAATGTTGCTGCGATAAAGATAGTACAGCTCCATCGCAACTGGAATATTTCTTGAGTCAGCGTATAGTTGGTGTAGATGAGGTAGGCCGAGGTTCATTAGCAGGCCCCGTAGTTGCGGCAGCAGTTGTTTTTCTTGATGGTATGGTTGGTATAAATATAAAAGATTCAAAGCAGATTTCAGCTGCGAGGAGAGAGATGCTAGCGCTCCATATCAGGCATAGCGCGTATGATTGGTCCATCGGAGCAGCTACAGCGCACGAGATAGACCAGCTCAATATTCATCACGCTACTTTATTGGCAATGCGTCGAGCCGTTCTTGGTATTCGTGCATCCATAGATTATGTCTACGTTGATGGTAAATTCTTTCCAGATATCCCTTGTCCCGGGGAGCATCGTGTCAAGGGCGACGAAACAACGCCAGTTATTTCGGCTGCCTCAATTGTTGCTAAGGTGTTTCGTGACCGGCAAATGATTTGGCTTAACACGATTTATCCGCAGTATGGATTTGCTCAACACAAAGGATATCCAACAAGGCAGCATAGAAGCGCATTAGCGATGTTTGGTCTAACGGACGAACATCGGACAAGTTTCCGCTGCGGTTCGCCAAAAGATGAAGCATAGACTCCGTGATGAAAATTGAGAGAGACAAAAAATATCAACCGTTTGTTCACTTGCACGTCCATACTGAATACTCACTAGTTGATGGCATCTGTCGTATCTCAAACTTGGTAGAGCGTGCGTACTCTCTTGGAATGCCCGCATTAGCTATAACAGATATTTCAAATGTTTATGGAGCAATTAAATTTTATCGGGGGTGTTGTTCACGAGGAATCAAGCCATTGATTGGATCGGAAATAACTGTTGGTCAGTCAAACAAGCTCGGTATACCGCCGCAGATTGTAATCCTTTGTAAAAATAATGATGGCTATACATTCTTATGTGAAATCTTAAGTGAGGTACATACAAAACATGATTCGGGCGTTAATGCAGTTGTTAGCAAGGAGGAACTTGCTCGAGGCGCTGCTGATTTAATTGTATTGTCTGGAGGCTTAGAGGGCGACATCGGTCAAGCAATCACAACAGAGAGAATGGACATAGCTGAGAGAGAGCTAGATCGATATAGGGAGCTATTTGGGGACAATTTCTATTTAGAGGTGTCGCGTGTCGGCAAGAGCAATGAAGAAGTTTATATCGAGCAGGCTGTAAGGTTGGCACAGACTTCAGATACGCCTATTGTGGCAACTAATAATGTCAGATACATCAACGAAGGTGAATATGAGGCGCATGAAATTCGTGTTTGTATTAACGAGGGCCGAATTTTAGATGATCCACGAAGGCCTCGAAATTACACCGAAGGTCAACATCTTCGTTCAGCTGACAATATGGCGGAGCTATTTAGCGATATTCCTGAATCGTTAGAAAATTCTGTGCAAATTGCCCTTCGATGCAATCTATTCCTAGATTTCGGTGACGTCCATATGCCCACATTACCAGATGTTGAGCAGAGTGACGTCAACGCTCTCTTGGCGACAAGCGCAAATGCTCGACTTAAGGCTCGGTCACCAGCAATCGACAAAAGTAATTTGCACCAATACGAAGAACGATTGGATCATGAGCTAGATATTATTCAAAAGATGGGTTACGCAGACTATTTCTTGATTGTCGCAGATTTTATAGATTGGGCGCGGCAAGCCAAAATCCCAGTAGGTCCCGGAAGAGGCTCCGGGGCTGGATCGTTGGTTGCTTTTGCACTAGGTATAACGCAGCTTGATCCCATTAAGTACGGTCTGTTATTTGAGCGCTTCCTCAATCCCGAACGTGTTTCTTTGCCAGACTTTGATATTGATTTTTGCATGCTAGGTAGAGATAAAGTGATCGAATATGTAGTTGAAAGGTACGGAGCGGATAAAGTGGCACAAATTATTACTTTCAATAGTCTAGCTGCGCGGGCCGTTGTGCGTGATGTTGGTAGAGTAATGGGTTTTCCATATGGATTTTGTGATGGGTTAGCGAAGTTGGTTCCATTTGAAGTAGGGATGACTTTAGACCGGGCTCTGTTACAGGATGAAGAGCTACGTTCTCGGTATGAAACCGAAGCCGAGGTCAGTCAGCTGATCGATAATGCGAAGGTATTAGAGGGTCTTCCTCGCAACGCAGGGAAACATGCAGGCGGCATAGTTATTGCTCCTAAGCCTATTACTCGTTACACAGCTCTTTATTCAGATCAAAGTGTAAGTCAACCAGTTACACAGTTTGATAAAGATGATTTGGAGGCGATAGGCTTAGTAAAATTCGATTTCCTTGGCTTGCGCACCTTAACAGTAATTGATTGGGCCCTTGAGGGTATAAACCAGAGGAGGAAGATGGAGGCCGGTTCGCTGATATCATTGGATGAGCTTGACAGCGATGATACAGAAACCTTCAGGTTTATCCAGCAGGGAAAGACAACTGCAATCTTCCAGCTAGAATCGCGTGGAATGCGAGAATTGATAGAGCGTATGAAGCCGGAAACGTTCGACGATTTAATCGCGCTTGTAGCTCTCTTTCGTCCTGGGCCATTACAGTCCGGGATGGTAGACGATTATATTGATCGTAAGCATGGAAGAAAACAAGTTAATTATCCACATGTAGCTGTAGAACAAATTCTTAAGCCGACTTACGGTGTAATTCTTTATCAAGAGCAGGTAATGCAGATCGCTCAAGTGCTAGCTGGCTATACTTTGGGCGCTGCGGATCTGCTACGTAGCGCAATGGGCAAGAAGAAGCCAGAGGAGATGGAACGCCAAAGATCAGTCTTTGTTACTGGAGCTGAAGAGCGGGGTGTAAAGAAAAGAGTTGCTGATTCGATATTTGATTTGATGGAGAAATTTGCTGGCTATGGATTTAATAAGTCTCATTCTGCGGCTTATGCAATGCTTAGTTACCAAACAGCCTGGTTGAAAACTCATTTCACTGCGGACTTTATGGCGGCAGCGTTGTCTGCAGATATGGAGCACACAGATAAGATAGTTACGCTTGTAAGTGATTGTCGAGACCTAGAGCTAAAAGTTTTGCCACCGGATATCAATAAGTGCAATTATCAATTTAAAGTCGAGTCTGACTCTGTAATCTTATACGGTTTGGGCGCAATTAAAGGTGTAGGCCAGAAAGCCGTAGAAAACATATTGGAGGAGAGGAATAAACACGGGTCTTTTAGCGATTTGTATGATTTCTGTGTCCGAGTAGATATTCATAAATGTAACAAACGTGCCTGCGAGGCTCTGATTTCAGCGGGAGCGTTTGACAGGCTTGGCAATCATCGTGCTGAACTTATTGCGCAGCTTCCAGATGCTATGAGTTTGGCCGGTCAACATGAAAATGCTACCGCATCAGGTCAGGATGATATGTTTGGATTAGAGTCAGTCACGGTGCGCAAGAATCATAATAGTACTAGGGAGTGGTCGGAACGCAAACGACTTGAAGAAGAGCGAAATAGTCTTGGACTTTACCTCAGTGGGCACCCAATTATTTATCATAATTCAGAATTAGCAGAGATTGTTGATAGCAAAATTGGTAGCATTAATCCACGCCCTGAGCGGACTATAACAATTGCTGGTCTTGTAGTTGGGTTCCGAACATACAATACACGTCGTGGTGACAACATGGCATTCGTTTCACTAGATGACCAAACAGCCCGAGCTGATGTCAGCGTGTTTGGCGATCAGTATAGTCGTGTGAGGAAGTTTATACAGTCTGAAACATTGCTAATTGTAAAAGGGGTGTGTAGCATTGATGAACGTACCGGTGAATTACAGGTGCGGGCTGAGCAAGTCGACACCATTGAGTCATTTCGATGTCGTTCGTTATCACGCCTGACGCTGTGTCTGAACGAAACTGTAGAATCTCAGGACATTGTTGCTGATCTTGCTGAACTGCTGGAGACGCATAGAGGAAGGCATACAGGCATTGCTATACAGTATAGAAATTCCGGTGGAGATACTATGACGATGAATCTCGGAACAGAATGGGTGATTACTCCCTCGGATAATTTTATTGAAGAGTTAGTCCGAATCTTTGGCGAAAAGGGTATGTCACTTAAATACGAGTTTACTAATGGTAATGTTGGTGTTGTATCCGAGCCCGACAGAGCAGCGTAGATGCCGGTTTTCACAGTTAAAATATACCGTAACATAAAATATTCTAATGCAACATTTTCTTGATTTTGAAAAGCCGATCGCAGAAATAGAAGCAATGATTGATGAGCTCCAGCAAGCTGAAGATCATATCGATGGGGCTCTTCATGATGAGATAGAAAAACTTAAGACTAAAAGTCGTAAATTGACGGAAGATATTTTTGACAGCCTTACCGATTGGCAAGTAACGCAGGTTGCACGACACCCGTCACGGCCATACACTCTAGATTATATCGACCGAATATTTTCGGGATTTGTTGAGCTTCACGGTGATCGGATGTATGGTGATGATGGTGCTATCGTTACTGGGCTAGGGAGATTAACCGGCCGTGGGGTTGCTATCATTGGTCATCAGAAAGGACGAGATACAGCTGAGAAAATTAGCAGAAATTTTGGCATGCCGCGGCCAGAAGGATTTAGGAAGGCGCAACGAGTAATGCAATTAGCAGAGCGATTTGGACTGCCTATTGTTACTTTAATTGATACGCCAGGTGCTTATCCCGGTATAGATGCTGAAGAGCGTGGGCAGAGTGAGGCGATCGCACGCAGTATTTCTCTCATGACAGATCTAACTGTGCCAATCGTTGCATCAGTAATTGGAGAAGGTGGCTCAGGAGGGGCTCTTGCAATAGGGGTCTGTGACCGCCTACTAATGCTTGAGTATTCAACCTATTCGGTAATCTCACCAGAAGGTTGCGCTTCGATTCTTTGGAAAAATGCCGATAAGGCTCCTGCAGCTGCTGAGGCTATGAAATTAACGTCATATCAGTTAGCTAAACGGAAGTTGGTAGACGAGATTATAGCTGAACCTCCGGGCGGCGCTCATCGTGATTTCGATATTAGCGCTCAATTGCTACGTAATGCCATAGAGCAGAATCTTAAAGAGCTGTCGAGCCTAACACCACAAGCCCTCTTAAAAATGAGATATGAACGAATTCGTTCATTTGGGACGTATATCGAGCGCGCTTAGTCTAGGATGAGATGGGAAATTCATTAGTTAATTCTCCAGTGGTCGAGGCTATTGAGAAGTTTGGCTCCGAAGCAAAAGAAAGAAGGGTATTTGTAGGCCTGAGTGGAGGCATTGATTCCCAGTCACTTCTTCATGCCTTGGTATCGATCGCTTCGAAATATCAAATCGAATTGACCGCAGCACATCTAAATCACCAGCAGTCGAAGCATGCAGACTCTTGGGAGAAACACTGCAGAGAGACATGCGCAGTTTTGAATGTCGAATTCATCACTCATCGCCTCAGAGTTACGCATACAAGTACCGCTGGAAAAGAATCGACTTTAAGGGATTTGCGCTATAGCTGGTTTCAAAGTTTAGTGGGTAAGGCCGATATTTTTGTCACAGCGCATCATTTGGACGATCATGTCGAAACTGTTTTGTTAAGATTAGTGCGTGGTAGTGGAGTACGAGGTCTAAGGGGTATACCGTCTTGCCGTAGCATGGGAAAAGGAATTCTGCGACGTCCATTCCTCGATATTTGGCGAAAAGATATCGCTGCTTATGCTAAGTTTTATGGACTCAGCTGGATTGAGGATCATAGTAACAGCGATGAAGCGCATGATAGAAATTTCGTTAGGCATAAGGTTATTACTCAGTTACGTGTGCGCTGGCCAGGGTGTGCACAGTCTATCGCTCGCAGTGTAGATCATCTAATGTCGGCCGATAGGCTGCTCGATGGAGTTGGCGCTCAGGATATGTCGACTATGTATCAAAACGCGAATGAGTGCCGGTTTGCCAATTTTGGTAAGATTGATGTTGCGCAATTTAATGCGTTGGATATCGAGCGACGTAACAATGTTCTTAGATTTTGGATAAAGAGCGTTAGATTCGAGGCGCCTGGTTACCGTAGGCTGTCGGAGCTTTGCCGACAATTGCTTAGCGTGAATTTGGATTCGAAAATACGAATAGTCTTTGGCGATTTTGAATTCAGGAGGTACCGCAATTATCTTTATCTCTTGCCGAAGCAGCGTAAACCAATAAGGGCTGTACCGATGGTTTGGAGGGCAAACGGCAGTTGTGAGATGCCACAGACCGGCGTTCGGATAATTGCTTGCCACGGGGAAGGCATTGGTCTGAAAGCTAGCCATTTTACAGATGATGATGTACTAATTGGATCCTATAGCCGGTCAGTCGCTTTGCGGCTTCATAGAAACGGTCGTACTCGGACTTTAAGAAACCTTTTCCAGGAGAACGGAATTCCACCATGGGAGCGCTGGCGATTACCGGTCCTCTTTCTCGGTGATAATCCTATTTGTGTTCCTAGTATAGGATTAGTCCCTGATTTTGCAGCTAGAAAGGGCGAGAATGGTCTAGAAATTGTTCTTGAAGAGTCCCTCTAGCAGGAAAATACATAGATAAGGTTTATTGATTGATTGTGAATAATCTAAAGCTCTGGTAGTCTACCGTTCCGTCCGGTGAGTTTGCTAGCTTCGAGATGCTTCAAATAAGCCAAATCCGATTATCGGGTAAATAACCATTGTACCAAGTACACCAGGCGGAACTACTATGAAGTGGGTGTTTATCACGGGTGGGGTTGTGTCGTCCCTTGGCAAGGGTATTGCGTCTGCTTCGCTTGGTGCATTGCTTGAGGCTCGTGGGCTCCGACTTACTCTTCTAAAGTTAGATCCTTATATTAATGTTGATCCTGGCACGATGAGCCCGTTTCAACATGGCGAGGTTTTTGTAACAGAAGATGGCGCAGAAACAGATCTAGATCTTGGGCATTATGAGCGCTTTGTGCGCACTAAGATGACCCAAGCGAATAATTTCACGACCGGTCAAATATACGAGCGCGTTATTCGTAAGGAGAGGCGAGGAGATTATTTGGGCGGGACTGTTCAAGTAATTCCTCATATTACTAATGAGATAAAAGATTGTATTAAGCATGCTTCTGAGGGCTACGATATAGCTTTGGTAGAGATCGGAGGCACAGTTGGTGATATTGAATCTTTGCCATTTTTGGAGGCTATCCGCCAACTAAGGACGGAGGAGGGCCAACAAAATACACTCTTCATTCATCTGACGTTGGTCCCAGAATTAGGGACAACTGGGGAGATAAAGACAAAGCCAACTCAGCATTCAGTTAAGGAATTGCGTAGCATAGGCATACAGCCTGATGTGCTTTTGTGTAGAGCTAAAACAAAAATACCTGATGAAGAGCGACGTAAAATTGCTTTATTCACTAATGTTGTTGAAGAGTCCGTCATTTCTGCAATGGATGTCGATAATATTTATACCATACCGCGCCACTACCAGGATCAAAGACTTGACGACATTGTAGTAGATCAGCTGCAGATGAGCGCATTAAAGGCTGATATGACAGAGTGGGATAGGGTGACTACTGCGATAGATGAGCCAACCCAAGAAATTAGAATTGCCATGGTTGGGAAGTATGTAAGTTTAAATGATTCCTATAAGTCCTTATCCGAGGCATTAATCCATGCCGGAGCAGTGCATCATTGTCGAGTGAATGTAGTCTATGTTGATTCCGAAAATCTTGAGGAATCTAAACTGGAATGCCTAAAAGATGTTCATGCGATCTTGATTCCTGGCGGGTTTGGAGAGAGAGGAACAGAGGGAATGATCGAAGCCGTACGGTTTGCGCGAGAAAAGAAAGTACCGTTCTTAGGGATATGTCTTGGTTTGCAGATAGCTGTTATTGAATTTGCGAGAAACGTAGCTGGGCTGAAAGATGCGCATAGCACAGAATTCAAGCCAGCGTGTGTTAGTCCAGTCATCGCTCTTGTCTCAGAATGGACCAACCGTGACGGTAAACAGGAAGTGCGATCAGAAAATGACATAAAGGGCGGTACAATGCGTCTTGGGTCACAGCTAACCCGGCTAACCCCCGGAACGCTATCACATGCGATATATGATCAGGATAGCATCCTCGAAAGACATAGACATAGATATGAGTTTAACAATATTTTTCTGGCCGATATGACTTCGGCTGGCTTGGTCGTCTCAGGCCTGTCAGAAGAACAACTTGTGGAGATAGTTGAATTACCAGAACATCCATGGTTTTTAGCGTGCCAATTTCATCCGGAGTTCACATCTACACCTCGGGATGGACATCCGTTATTTTCGAGTTTTGTTGAGGCTGCTAATCATCATCGGGATAGCTTAGATTGATAAAGTCGCAACATGCGACAAGTATCACAGTCTTATGACATATATTGAACAGATTACGGCGCGTGAGATTCTGGATTCGCGAGGACGGCCGACTGTTGAAGGTGAAGTATTATTGAGTGATGGTTCCCGGGGTGTAGCTTCCGTGCCATCAGGCGCTTCTACTGGTTCATTCGAGGCTCGTGAACTACGAGACAATGAGGCCAATCGATATGATGGTCAGGGTGTTCGGTTAGCGGTCGCTAACATAAAAGGCCCATTACGAGACATATTGATTGGAGAAGATCCACGAAACCAAGAAAAACTTGATAGGTCTATGATTGAACTTGATGGGACGCCTAACAAAGAACGGTATGGCGCCAACGCAATATTGGCAATCTCTCTTGCCCTTGCTAAGGCAAGTGCAGCTAGTTGTCACGAGCCATTATTTACTTATCTAAGGCGTCTCGCTGGCAATACAGAGCCATTAAGCCTGCCTGTACCGCAGATGAACATACTTAATGGCGGGGCCCATGCTGACAATAGCATTGATTTTCAGGAGTTTATGATTGTACCGGTTGGTTCAGATACGTTTGCAGAGAGTTTACGAACTGGAGCGGAAATATTTAGTTGTCTTAGGGAGCTGCTTAAGGAGGCCGGACTAAGTACCGCGGTAGGTGATGAAGGTGGCTTCGCTCCTTCTATTGCCCGAAATGAGGAGGCTGTTAAATATTTGTCTGCAGCACTGGCCAGTTCTCACCACGGATCATCAGGTACGGTGATGTTTGCGTTAGATGTGGCTAGTACTGAATTCTTTGATGGTCAGAAATATCAACTTTACGATAACAATAGGCTACTCTCAAGCACGGATATGGCTGATCTACTAGAGACGCTTACCGAGCTATACCCAATTATTAGTATAGAAGACGGCATGGCCGAGTCTGATTGGGATGGTTGGGCTCACCTTACGCAACAGCTTGGGGATAAAGTTCAGCTTACAGGTGATGATCTTTTCGTGACAAATGTAGCAATTCTAAATCGTGGTATATCTAGTGGCATTGCAAATTCAATATTGATTAAACCAAATCAAATAGGAACGTTGACTGAAACATTTGAAACGGTTAAAGCTGCTAAGGAGTCGGGCTATGCGATTACAATTTCCCATCGCTCTGGCGAAACTGAAGACACCACCATTGCAGATCTTGCAGTAGCTCTTGGCCCTTGTCAAATTAAGACTGGCTCCTTGACGCGGTCAGAGCGAGTAGCGAAATATAATCGACTACTTAGAATAGAAGAATATCTTGATAGTGCAGCTAGATACGCAGGTGTAAGTGCATTTCCTCAATTAGATTTGGAGCGATTTAGTTGATAGTTAGAAACGTTGTTTCTTGCCTTTTAATTTCGGCGCTAGTATCTATTTTCGCTGTTTTACAGTACGAGCTTTGGCTAGGCAAGCAAAACGTTTTTGATCTATATCAACTAGATAAGCATATTAAAGAAGCCGTTGAAACGAACAGCGAGCTGCGTGAACGAAACGATAAGCTTCATGAGGACATTATTGATATAAAAAATCGTTCCGAAGCCATTGAAGCTCAGGCGCGTTTTGATTTGGGATTGATCAAGCCAGGAGAAACCTATTACCATATCATGCGGTCAAATTCGAAGTAAGTCTGTAGGTTCTCCTATTTAATGGACAAGTTCGCCGTATCGTGGGGTTGAAAACAATCTGTGACAACAATATCTGCACTATTGGGTGCAGTAAACGTGTCACCGACAGCAGTTGTTACGGGAGCGGTTATGAGAAGTTCTACTAAATCTTCACCCGACTTTGCGATATTTACAATTGATCCAGCTTTTTGAGAGTGTATTGCGGAGTGTGGCGTTAATGGCTCCCCTGGCCGTGGCAATGAACTGCTAGCAGTCATAGCTGCGCGAACCATGCGTTGTTTAAGTCGCCCCAGATAGTGCACTCTAGCAACAATTTCCTGCCCTGGGTAACATCCTTTCTTGAAATTAATTCCACCAATTATGTCTAGATTAAGGCTTTGCGGAATAAATCTTTCCTGAGTTGCCAATGTTATGGATGGCATCCCAGCTTGAATTTCAGTCAATGTCCATTTATTGAGACAGTCTAGGTTTACTAGTTCTTCTAGATGAGACCATTTGTCGATGAAAAAGTCAGCAGGCGCAATGGTAATAGTATTTTGGGTGTTGTTAGATCGAGGAATAGCTAGTATTGATAAAGTTTCACCGTCTTTACTGAGCAAATGATTTTTTAATAAAGTATCTAGGTGACTTGGTCGGGTAGTCGTGAACCCAATTACTCCGAATCTGTTATCTATGTCTATATTAACTTTTTGCCTCAAAACATACATGCTTAAATGTTTAACAACTTTTTTTGCTATTAATGCATCAGTCACAAGCAAGAAATCGCGCGGCCGTCTTGTAAGGTAGAAAATAGCGAAAAGACGACCCTTTGGATTACAGTAGCCAGTTATACCAGAGTTGCCTGGCTTTAACTCTTTAATATCGGTGGTTAGCTGTGAGTGCAGAAACGCTTCCGCATCGGGCCCGGATACGCGAATTACGGCCATTGAAGTTAGTGGAATAAGGCTTGTTTGACCAGTTTTGCATGGTATGGATGGATTATCTTCGAAGCTGATTATGGACTCGCCCTGGAAAACGGCTCCTTTTTTTGCTAAGAATTGGTGCCAAGTTTTAGTCATATTAAGTTGCTCCGTTCGCTACCGCATCAGTTATTCGTTGTGGTTCCATTCGATAGGCACCAAACCAATAATTTTGCTCTCTTTACGCCGAATAGACAATCCTTGAGTTTTATCGGTAATCGCGGGAAAATATTTATAGAATGGGACCTCACTACCAAACACAGCCCTTGTATTCGCCTTTAGGCAGCTCGGCGCCGCTTAACAGCAGTTTTAGCTAATACTAACTAAAGAAATTGGAAGACATAACACCGAAGCTAACAGCTGCTCGATTCAATAATTGGGAGCGCGATCGGAATTTTGTTGATTTCTGCATTAGGCCTATAGGCTACACAAAATGAATCCACAATCCAATCGTCCATTGTCTCCGCATCTGCAGATCTACAGACCACAGATCACATCGATAATGTCGATTATGCATCGTGGCACTGGAATATTTTTTATTCTTGGAATAATGGGAATCATGGTTTGGGTTATTACGTTAGCCAGCGGAGTGATAGCGTTCAGCTTCTACCAGAACATCCTTAGAACGATTCCAGGTGTGATCTTTCTAATTAGTTTAAGTTTTAGTTTGTTTTATCATCTAGCAAACGGTATAAGACATCTATTGTGGGACTTCGGGTGGGGCTACAAAATTAATCAAGTATACCTAACCAGTTGGATAGTCGTGAGTACCGCGTGCTTACTAACAGTCATTTTATGGGTGAGACTTACTCTATATTAGTTAAAATACCTCCATTGAACTCTCAAACAAAAAACCCTTTATCTCTGCGCACAACTGGACCGGCTCATGCGTGGTGGCAGCGCACAACAGCTGTGATCTTGATACCTTTAGCTTTATGGCTAGCTTTTAGTTTTAGCAATCATGTTTTATCGTCATATGAGGATGCGACGATGTGGTTGACACAGCCCGTCGTTGCTATTCTATTTTGTCTAGCGTTCATTCTTCTTGTCCTGCATGCCTATTTAGGAATAGTTGTTGTAATTGGAGACTATGCAGCAAGTAACCGAATAACTAGTTTAGTAGTAGTTTCCAGAATTTTCGCTGTTACAGCAATTATTGTCACAGTTAGTCTAGTTATTTCATTGTTTTAGAGAATCGCAGAACAAATGAATTCTAATTACGACGTTATTGATCACTACTATGATGTAATTGTAGTGGGAGCAGGTGGGGCAGGGCTTCGCGCGTGTCTAGGCCTAGCAGAGTCAGGTCTCAGCACGGCTTGTATTACAAAAGTATTTCCCACTAGGTCTCATACGGTTGCTGCCCAAGGCGGTATAAGTGCGGCATTGGGTAATGCCGGCGAGGATGATTGGCGATGGCATATGTTTGATACTGTTAAGGGATCTGATTGGTTGGGAGACCAGGATGCTATAGAGTTTATGTGCAAGGAGGCGCCTGAGGCAATTACAGAGTTAGAGCATTACGGTGTTCCGTTCTCACGTACAGAGGAAGGCCTTATCCATCAGCGGGCATTTGGAGGAATGACCACTCATTATGGAGAGAAACAAGCAGCGAGAACATGTTGTGCAGTAGATCGAACAGGCCATGCAATATTACATACCCTGTATCAACAGTCTCTTAAATATTCTACAGAGTTTTTTATTGAGTACTTTGCGCTTGATTTGATTATGAACGATGGAGTGTGTACCGGCGTGATTGCTTGGTGTCTTGATGATGGGAGTCTTCACCGATTTTCTGGGAAAATTGTAGTTTTGGCGACTGGTGGGTACGGAAGAGCATATTTCTCAGCAACATCAGCACACACTTGTACAGGTGATGGTAATGCTATGGTTTTAAGAGCTGGATTACCATTGCAAGATATGGAGTTTGTCCAATTTCATCCTACAGGAGTTTATGGAGCC
>MDTE01083377.1_pt1 | contig 15882 bp, 17 predicted proteins | sample 811231 | NCBI WGS metagenome assembly MDTE01 (sample SAMN05326651, study PRJNA326480) | marine metagenome | isolation source: seawater | place: Indian Ocean: Red Sea | collected 2010
GGTCTAGCCCTGACAGGTGTACTTACTGTGGAGGAAACGGTAGGGTAAGATCTAACCAAGGTTTTTTTACAGTCCAACAAACATGTCCTCAATGTGCTGGAAGTGGAGAAGAAATAACTAATCCTTGCTCAGACTGTAATGGACAGGGAAACACTCAAACCTCAAAGAAAATATCTGTCACAATACCAAAAGGGGTTGATGACGGAACAAGAATTAGACTTGCTGGGAAAGGTGAGGCAGGCACTAGAGGTGGTGGTAGTGGTGATTTATATTTATTTATAAATGTAAAGTCTCATGAATTATTTAAAAGATCAGATGTAAATTTGTTCTTTGAATTCCCAATTTCAATAGCAGACGCAGCGCTTGGTACAACGATAGAAATACCAACAATAGATGGTAAAAAAGCCAAAATAAAGATACCCGATGGAACCCAAGACGGTAAACAATTTAGGCTAAAAGGAAAGGGTATGCCTTTTATGCGTAGAGGAGATTTCGGAGATTTATATGTTCAAATTAAAACCGAAGTTCCGGTGTATTTAAATAAAGAACAAAGACACCTTTTAGAAAAATTTAGAGAAATAGAAAATGATAAATCTAACCCAAGTATCAAAAAATTTTTCCAAAAAGCAAAAGATTTTTGGAAAAATTAATTTTAATTAGCACTTCTTTGTAATAATCTACAAAAATGATAATTTGGATTTCATCCTATCCTAAAAGTGGAAACACATGGTTAAGATCTCTTATATCAAATTATTTTTTTTCAAAAGATGGGAGCTTTGATTTTGAATTAATAAAACAAATAGATTCTTTTCCAAATTCAAAATTTTTTAGGAAATATAAAGATAAATTTGAAAATCCTGAAGACACTTCAAAATATTGGATTAATGAACAAGAAAAAATTAACTCGTTAAGTAAAGTATTTTTCTTTAAGACACATAATGCATTATGTAAAATAAGTGGAAACAAATTTACAAATCAAAAAAACACTTTGGCTGCTATTTATATTATACGTGATCCACGTAATGTAATAACATCAATTTCCACTCATTACCAAATAAGTAAGCATGAAGCTTTGAATTTTATGAAAGATAAAAATAGGGGAATTATAGAACAAGAGGGCAAAAGATTCACAGGTTTCCAAGCATTATTATCATGGGATTTACATGTAAAATCTTGGACAGAAAACACACTTTATCCAACATTAACAATTAGATACGAAGATTTAATTTTAAATACATTTTCTACTTTTGAGAAAGTTGTAAGTTTTATAAACAAAGTAACAAATTCCAAAAAAGGAATAGATCAAATTAAATTAGAAAAATGTGTAGATAATTGTAAGTTTTCAAATTTAAAAAAGATGGAAAAAGATAATGGTTTCGATGAGTCAATGATAGATAAAAAAACAGGTAAAAAAATCGTTTTTTTTAATCTCGGAGAAAAAAATAATTATAAAGAAATGCTTGAAGAAAATATGATAAATGAAATAAATAGTATTTTTAATTACGAATTAAAAAAATTTAAATATATAAATTAAAAATCAAATAAAAATTATTATTTAAATTTAATGAAAGAAAAAAATGATTGTTTGGATTGCATCTTATCCTAAAAGTGGAAATACCTGGGTAAGATCTTTTTTAACCTCTTACTATTTCTGTAAAGATGGTGTGTTTGACGTTCAAAACTTGAATAAAATACAAGATTATCCAAATAAACAATTTTTTAACCAAGAGGTTAAAAAAGGAGAAATCCACAAACATTGGGAACAATCTCAAAAAGATTTATGCAATAAAAAAGAAATTAGGTTTTTAAAAACACATAATTCACTTATATCAGCGTTCGGTAAAGATTTCACACATCCAAAATATTCTCTAGGTGTAATATATATTATTCGTGATCCTAGAAATGTTATTACATCAGTTAAAAATCATAATGATTTTCAAACGTATGAAGAAGCATTAAAATTATTACAAAATGATAATGCAGTTTTAACTGATTATAAACATTTAAATAATCACGCAAAAACCACTATAATCAATTCTTGGAGAATAAATTATCAATCTTGGTTAAATAACAATTTTTTTAGAAGACTTACAGTAAGATATGAGGATTTAATTACAAATCCAAAAGAAACATTTAGGGATATTATAATTTTTATAAATACCATTTGTAGATTTAATGATAATTTCAACTTAACTAAATTTAATAATGCAATAGAAACAACAAATTTTAAAAATCTTCAAAATCTTGAGAATGAGGGAAAGTTTACCGAAAACGTTTATTCTCAGTATAATAATAAAAAAATAAAGTTTTTTAATCAAGGTCCTGAAAATGACTGGAAAAAAAATCTTAGTAAAGAATTAATAGAAAAAATGAATTTATTTTATAAAGAAGATTTAAAAAAATTTAGATATAATTATTAATTTGTATGAAAAAAATATATTTAGCTATTTCTGGATGTATGGGAAGAATGGGTCAACAACTGATCAAATCAGCAAATAAAAATGATAAATTTAAAATAATAGCACTCACAGAAAATAGAAAAATCATTAAAAAATTAAGTGGTATAAAGCCAGAATTTAATTCAGAAAAAACATTTAAAAAAGTTGATGTAATAATTGATTTCACAATTCCTACATGCACTATCGAAATATTAAAAATAGCATCAAAATTACGAAAAAAAGTTGTTATAGGCACAACAGGTTTTAATCCTAATCAGGAAAAATTGATAAAAAGATACTCTAAAAAAATTCCTATTTTGAAAGCTGGAAATATGAGTCTTGGGATAAACTTATTAATGTTTTTAACTGAGATAACATCAAAATCTCTGAATAAGAATTTCTTAAGTAAAATCCGTGAAGTACATCATAGGCACAAAAAAGATTATCCTTCTGGAACAGCACTAATGCTAGGAAAAGGTATTGCAAATGGAAAAAACAAAGATTTATATAATTTAATTGGTAAAAAGTTTTTAAATAAAAAATCATTTCCCTATGGAAAAAAAGTAAATTTTAATTCAATAAGAAAAGGTGAAATCATAGGTGAACATGAGGTAAAATTCTCAAGTGGAAAAGAAATAATTACTTTAAATCATGAGGCTTTCGATCGTTCATTATATTCAGATGGAGCTCTTGATGCTGCTGAATGGCTTATGAGAAAAAAATCTGGTTTATACTCAATGCGAGACATGATGAATTTCAAATAATGAGTGAAATTCAGAGAGTAAAAATAATTTTAAGAATATTAGATAAAACATATCCAAATATCTCGGTACCACTTAAAAGTAGAAATGTATTTACACTTTTGATTTCAGTTCTCCTGTCAGCCCAATGCACTGACGTAAGTGTAAATAAAGTGACTAAAAATATTTATCCTAAATATTATAAGCCTGATGATTTTGTTAAATTAGGAAGGAAAAAAATTGAAAAATTAATTAAAAAGATTGGAATATTTAGAATTAAAGCGAAAAGTATTTATAAACTGTCTAAAATATTAATTGAAAAATATAAAGGCAGAGTTCCAAACACTTATGAGGAATTAGAAAGTCTTCCAGGTGTTGGACATAAAACTGCAAGTGTTGTCATGTCGCAAGGTTTTGGATACCCTGCATTTCCTGTAGACACACATATTCACAGACTCGCACAAAGATGGGGTCTCACAAATGGAAAAAATGTAGCACAAACTGAGAGTGATTTAAAAAGATTATTTCCAAAAAAAAAATGGAACAAACTTCATCTTCAGATAATTTATTTTGGAAGAGAATATTGTAAAGCTAGAAATTGTTATGGATTAACTTGTAAAATATGTACTACTTGTTATCCTAATAGAAAAAAACCTTTTATTGCAAAAAAACCTTAATGAAAGTCTTAGGAATTGGAAATGCTATAGTTGATGTACTTTGTAAAGTGACAGATGATTTTTTAACAAAAAATACCCTTACAAAAGGCACAATGAAATTAATTGATGAAGATGAATTAAACAGATTATTATCAACATTAAAAATTGAAGAAACTATTTCAGGTGGGTCTGTTGCAAATTCTATAGTTGGATTGTCACAATTAAATAACGCAGTCAGCTTTATTGGAAAAATTAATGATGATGAGCTTGGAAAAAAATATGAGGAGGGCTTAAAAAATGAGAAAGTACAATATTTATACAATAAAAAAAAAGAAAATATTCCAACAGGAACTTGCATTATTTTGATCACACCCGACTCTGAAAGAACAATGTGCACATTTTTAGGTATTGCAGGAAAAATCAATAATCATGATGTGAATAAGGATCAAGTTAAAAAAACAGATTTAATATTTCTAGAGGGATATTTATGGGACGAGGGAGAACCAAAAAAAGCGTTTGAGAAAGCAATTAATTTTTCAAAAAAAACAGCAATGTCTTTATCAGATTTATTTTGTGTTGAAAGACATAAAGAAAATTTTTTAGATCTAGTTAAAAATAAATTAGACATTATTTTTGCTAATGAAAATGAAATTTTTTCTCTGATTAATACGAAATCTTTTAATGAAGCTGTATCATTTTGCAAACAAATAAAAAAAGAAATAGTAATTACTCGAGGAGAAAAAGGGGCAGTATCAATTTGTAATGATCGAGTAATAGAATGTGATGCTCAAAAAAATCTTAAAATCAAAGATTTAACTGGTGCAGGTGACTTATTTGCTGCTGGATATATTCATGGTATAATTAATAACTTTGATTATAAAGAACGGTTGATAAAAGGCACTGAATTATCGTCTAAAATTATCCAAAAAATTGGTGCCAGAATATAAAATTAACTTAAATAATAATGTTTGTTATTGAATCCTATGAAACTTTCATCATTAAATTTATCTGACATTTTTTTCCTTAGTCGATAAATATGAGTTTCTACAGTATGAGTATCTAGTTCAGAAGAATATTTCCAGACTTCCTCTTGTAAAGTTTTTAAACTTACCTTTTTTTTAATATTCAATATCATAATAAGTTCACATTCTTTCTCTGTAATATTAAGATCTAAATTTTCATAAATTATTTTTCTAGAATTAAGGTCAAGAACATATTTGCCAATCTTCAGTTTAGATTTTTTTACAAACTGATTTTTTAAAAAAGAAACATTTATTTTCTCTACTAAATCAACTATTTTTAAAGGCAAGTTATCAATTATTAACAAATTCTTATCTTCAATTTTTAAATTATTTGTAATTATTAAATAATTTGAGATTTTATCAAAATTTATTTTTTGATAATCTCTCTTGTTGATATGAACAATTTTGAAAGCTAGGTAGTCTTTTATCTCTTCTAATATATTGAATAATATGTGAGAGTCATAAATATATAAAATTTTAGTATTCATAAAAAATCTAAGATGTACATTATTATAAAGAATCAAAATACACTTTTATTTGATGAATTTAAATTTAAATGTTGTATCGGAGCTAAAGGATTAACTTCAAATAAAAAAGAGGGAGATAAAAAAACTCCTAGAGGAACTTATACTTTAGGACCATTATATTTTAGAAAAGATAGATTAAATCCGAATACAAAATTAAAAAAAATTCCAATAAAGAAATACATGGCTTGGTGTGATGATATAAATAGTGAATTTTATAATAAACTAATTAAATTTAAAAAAACTGTAAGAGCTGAAAAACTTTACAGAAAAGACAAAATTTATGATTTGGTAATTCCAATAAACTTTAATGTGTTTAAAACTAAAAAAAACAAAGGAAGTGCTATTTTTTTACATCTTACAAATAATTATAAAAAAACACTTGGTTGTATAGCATTAAAAAAGAAAGATATGATAATTTTATTAAAACTTATAAATAATAAAACGAAAATTAAGATCTGTTAAGATCTATTTCCAAAAATTTTAGATCCAATTCTAATAAAAGTAGCACCTACTTCAACTGCTTCTAAATAATCTGAAGACATTCCCATGCTCAACTCATTGAGTCCCAATGAATTATTCATTTCTCTCATCTTTAAAAAAAAAGACTTTACAGAATTATTTTGTGGAGGAATACACATTAATCCAACAATATTTAGATTCAATTTATTTTTACATTCTTTATAAAATTCGTTTATTTCTTCTGGATCAATTCCATTTTTTTGTGGCTCGTTACCTATATTGATTTGGATGAATATTTTTAAATATTTATTTATCTTCTTTTGTTCTTCTGAAATTTTTTTAGCTAACTTTAAACTATCTAATGAATGAATGTAGTCAAACAAAGGAATCACATTTTTGACTTTATTAGTTTGCAACTTCCCAATCATATGTAAATTTATTTTTTTGTAAGAACTTTTTAAATCGGCCCATTTATTTGATGCCTCTTGAACTTTATTTTCTCCAAAATCCAGATGTCCAAAGTCTATTAATGGTATTATATCCTCTTTTTGAAATGTTTTTGATACTGCAATAATATTGGGGATTTTGTTATTCTGGTTAAGTTTAAGCTTAACATTATCTTTAATCTCTAATAAATTTTTAACATTTTTATGCATAACTTTTTAAAAAAATACTTTTTTATAGATAACTTTGATACAAAAATTTTAGATTATCAAGATAAAGGAACTTCAATAATTTACAGAAATTACAAAATTAACAAAATAAACTTGAATTCTTTAATATTATTAAGAAATTACTGTAAAAAAAAAGGTTTTAAGCTTTATGTTTCTAATAATTTTAAAATTGCACTCAAATTGAAATTAAATGGTGCTTATATTCCCTCGTTTAATAAATCGACGACGCACTTAAATTTCTCAATAAAAAGAAACTTTCATATTATTGGATCCGCGCACAATATTTATGAACTAAGAATTAAAGAAAAACAAAAAGTAAATGAAATAGTAATATCTTCTTTGTTTAAAAGAAACACAAATTATTTAGGTCTCTATGGATCTAAAAACTTAAGTAATTTCACTCAAAAAAAAATAATTGTTCTTGGCGGAATCACTAAAGAGAAATTAAACTTAATAAAAATGATAAATTGTAATGGGTTTGCAGGAATTTCTTACTTTAAAAAAAAGGCCCCTAAAAAGGGGCCTTAAATTTTTAACTTATTATCTAATTAGAATGCAAACGATAAGTTAACCATTGTTACTTCTGCATCTGATCCAGAAGATCCACTTATGCTAGAAACTTCATTCATACCACCCGCGATCGTAATTGATCCCATTGTGTAAGAAGCGTTAACACCAGTGTTTGTCTCATCATCTGCTGCAGTATCAATATCAACTACTTGTCTACCTGCTGATACAGATAAATTTTCGTTTACTGCAAATGAAAGACCATAATGCGTAGCACTTTGATCGTTTGTACCTGTAGCATCATAGTTTACTTCAGTTTTTTGATAACCAAGAGTTAATCCACCCATTGAATATTTAAAACCGTAAGTATCATTTTCTGCAACACCGTCGTCTTCAAATCTACCAGCAACTAGAGTTAAACCATCCATTGCATTGAAAGTAAGACCAATTGAAGTTTCACTTTCTGCACCTGCAGTTGAGTTAACTGGGTTGTAACCAACAGATATGTCCATACCAGCTACAGAGTTTTTGTAACCCCACATTCCAGTTTGGCTTCTGCCTGAAGTAGTTGCTAAACCATTATCAGTACCGTCAGCATTTTCATATACTGGCGTATAAGCAGTTGGAACGATGTCTTTTACTGAATCAACACCACCTGGGCTCATTGATGCACCTGAGAAACCTAAAGTTCCCATACCATCACCTAAACCTAGTGTTAAACTGTAATCATCAATAATGTTACCATCTAGTTCGTAGTAAACAGCAACATCCATTCCGTTGTCTAAATCACCTGATCCATTAAACGTAATGCTGTTACCCATTGTATAAGGGTTAGAACCAGAAGCAGTACTTAGACCACTGTAGTTTAACGACGCTGAACCACCAACACTTAATTCTGCAGCGTAAGCTGAAGAAGCTACAAGTGTAGTTGTAAGAGCAGTTAAACCAACTTTTTTTAGTTTGTTCATAAATTACTCCTTAATTGTTAATAATTAATTATAAACAGGGTATTTCTAACAAATTTTGTGGTTATTATTGATAATTATCGATTTTAGTTATCTTTTTTAGCTTAGTGTGATATTTTTATCACAATTTTAATACCACTAGAAACAATTATAAAATTATGTTTAATGGGTATATTTCTAGATATTTAATATCCTAATTTATATATGAAATTGATTAATATTACCATTTTAATAATTAGCTTAATTTCACTCTCAGCTTGTGAGGCTCTCAAATACCGGAAAACTGATGCTAGAGAATTCCCTCCAGACCCTAAAGAAAGAGTAAAAAAAAATATTGAGGAAGGCCGTGGTTTTAGGATAATGGGTGGTGTCAAAGATAAAGGAACTAGTTATTCATTTTCAACATCAAATCCTTTGTGGCGAGCAACTTTAGATACTCTTGACTTTATGCCCTTAGTATCTGCAAATTATAGTGGGGGCATAGTGGTAACAGATTGGTATTCAGAAAATAATTCTCCAGAAGAATCAATTAAAATATCTATAAGATTTTTAACTAATGAAATTAGATCAGATGCACTAGATATTAATGTTTTTTATAAGCAATGTTCAAGTGACTTAACAAGATGTAGAGTTGATCAAAGAAATGATGAATTAGCATCTGAGTTAGCATTAAGTATACTTAAAAAAGCTTCAAAATACGAAAAAGAAAAAATTGATAAAAATAAAAAGAAAAACCCTTATTCTTACTCAACTCCCAAAAAAAAGAAAAAAGACGATTAAAGTGACACAAAAGATTAAATAAACTATATCTTGAAATTTATGGACTATGGAAAGATATAATTTTAAAGAAATAGAGAAAAAATGGCAAAAATTTTGGGATGAAAACCAAACCTTTGAGTCTAAACCAGATCAAAATAGAAAAAAATTTTACTGCTTAGAAATGTTTCCTTACCCATCAGGAAAAATCCATATGGGTCATGTAAGAAATTATACTATTGGAGATGTATTAGCTCGTTACAAAATTCTTAAAAATTATAATGTTTTACATCCTATGGGATGGGATTCTTTTGGAATGCCTGCAGAAAATGCAGCGAAACAAAATAACCTTAATCCAAAAACATGGACGGAAAGTAATATAGAGTCTATGAAAATGGAACTTAAATTACTTGGATTATCTATAGATTGGAAAAGAGAAATATCAACTTGTTCATCAAATTATTACAAACATCAGCAAAAATTATTTCTAGACTTATTTGAAAAAGGTTTAGTTTACAGAAAAGAAAGCTATGTTAATTGGGATCCAAAAGATAAAACAGTTTTAGCTAATGAACAAGTTATCGACGGTAGAGGTTGGAGATCTGGAGCTTTAGTTGAAAGAAAAAAGTTAAATCAATGGTTTTTTAAAATTTCCCAATTTTCGAGAGAATTACTAAATGATTTAGACATTCTTAATGAGTGGCCCGAAAAAGTTAAAACAATGCAAAAAAATTGGATTGGTAAATCTTATGGATGTGAGATAGATTTTAAGATTGAGGGCACAGAAGAATTTAATACAATTAAATGCTATACAACAAGACCTGACACTCTTTTTGGATTTAGTTTTTTAGCATTATCTGTCGACCATCCTGTTTCCAAATTTTATTCAAAAAACAAAGATTTTGAAAAATTTAAACAGGAATGCTCTAAAACTGGTACTACTGAAGAATCAATTGCAAATGCAACAAAAATTGGATTCAAAACAGATTTATTAGCTGTCAATCCTTTAAATCCTGAAAATAAAGTTCCAGTATATTTTGCAAATTTTGTTCTAATGGACTACGGTTTTGGAGCAGTTTTTGGATGCCCAGCACATGATCAAAGAGACTTTGATTTCGCAAAAAAATACAAATTAGATATCAAAACTGTTGTTAAACCAATTGATGAAAATGACGAATTCAAAGTTAAAGATGAAGCATATTCTGGACCTGGTAGTTTGATAAATTCAGAGTTCTTAAATGGTTTAAAAGTTCCTGACCAATCTATTAACAAAACAATAGAAATTTTAGAGAAAAAAAAACTAGGTAAGGCGAAAATTAATTTTAGACTTAAAGATTGGGGTATTTCTCGACAAAGATATTGGGGATGCCCGATACCAATAGCTTACGACGAAAATAATAACATTGTAAAAATACCAGAAAATCAATTGCCAGTGGAATTACCTGAAGAGATAAATTTGAATTCAAAAGGGAACCCACTAGATAATCATAAACAATGGAAAGAAGTAACTATTGATGGAAAGAAATGTTTAAGAGAAACAGACACTTTAGATACTTTTGTAGATTCATCTTGGTATTATCTAAGATTTTGTTCTCCCAACGAGGTGAAAAAACCTTTTAATAAATCTGAAGTAGATTATTGGATGCCAGTAGATCAATATATTGGAGGAGTTGAGCATGCAATTCTCCATCTTTTATATTCCAGATTTTTTGTAAGAGCTATTTGTAAAGATAATAATGAAATTAAAATTCACGAACCCTTTAAAGGCTTGTTCACTCAAGGAATGGTATGTCACGAAACTTATAAAAATGAAAATAATGAATGGTTAAGTCCTGATGAAGTTTTTTCTGATAATGGAAAAGATTTTTATGAAAAAAAAGATAAAAATAAAAAAGTAAAGGTTGGTCCATCTGAATCAATGTCTAAATCCAAAAAAAATACAATTAATCCACAAGATATTATAAAAAAATTTGGAGCAGACTCAGTAAGATTTTTTATACTTGCTGATAGCCCACCAGAGAGGGATATTCAATGGTCAGATGAAGGTATGAGATCATCTTTTAAATTTGTCCAAAAATTTTGGATTTTAAGTAATAAAATTTCAGAATTGGCAAAGAAAAATTCTCTTGAAGAAAATGAGGAAATAAACTTATTTACAAATCAAGCGATTAATAAAATAGATAATGCTTTAGAAAAATTCAGATATAATGTGATAATCGCAACCTATCACGAAATTTATACTTTTTTTAAAAAAATTGTTGAAAATGGTAGTAACTTTAAGAATTTAAAGGAAAATTTTAAGAAAATTTTAACTGTTATGCTGCCTGTAATTCCTCATCTAGCTAATGAATGTCTGGAAAAAATGAATTTAAATAAAGAAATAAGTTGGCCTTTAATTGAAAAAAAATATTTAATAGTAGATAATAATGATATTGTGATCCAGGTTAATGGTAAAAAGAGAGGAATTATTTCAATTGACAAGAATGCTTCTGAAAAAGACGTTATTAATGAAATATATAAAAAAAAAATAATAGAAAAATATTTAAATAATGGAAAACTAATCAAAACAATATACGTAAAAAACAGGATTATAAATTATTTGATAAAATGATGAAAAAAATTCTAATTATTTTTATACTTTTTTTATCTCAATGTGGCTTCCAACCAATTTATTTAGGTAAAAACTTTAGTATGAATGAATTCAATAGCATTTCTTATGAAGGAGACAAGGAAATTAATCAAAAGATTATCAACTCTTTATCTTTTAAAGAAAATCAAAATAATATTAACTTAGATGCTTTGCTTGTAAAAAGTTCATACAGAATTATTGAAACTAAAAAAAATTCAAGTGGAAAAGTTGAGTCCTATAAATCGCTAATAGAATTTAACTTAATTATTAAAAATAAAGAAAAAATTATTACTGATAAAATTTTTTCTAAGGAATTATCTTATGACTCAAAAGATAATAAATTTGATTTAGTTCAATATCAAAATAAAATTAAAAATGATCTTATAAATAGAATTATAGAGGACATAATTTTATTCTTAAATATATAAAGTGATAATAAAATTTTACGATTTAAACAAATTTTTAAGAAGTAATATTAATTTTTACCTTTTATATGGACCAAATATGGGTCTAATAGAAGAAACTATAGACAAGACTTTAAAACCGAACTTTTCTAAAAATATTTATAACTATGACGAAAGTGAAGTAATTGCTGATATTGATAAATTCAAAGAGGGACTATTAAATAAATCTTTTTTTGAAAATGAAAAACTAATTATTATAAACCGAGTTACAGACAAAATTCTAAAGATAATAGAGGAAATTGTCGAGAAAAATATTGAGGATTTAAAAATCATATTAAAATCTGGTATTTTAGAAAAAAGATCAAAAATCAGAAATTTTTTTGAGAAAAATAAAAGTGTAATCATTGTTCCATTTTATGAAGATACTATTCAAACTTTAACATTATTTGCAAAAGATTATCTTAACAAAAAAAAAATTAAAATATCATCTGAAAATATAAATATAATTATTGAAAAATCTAAAATGAACCGAATGAATTTGAAGATTGAATTAGAAAAAATTGCAAATTTTTCTAACGGAAAAAGGACTATTAACAAAGATGATATTTACAAACTAACTAATTCATTAGAAAATTTAAATATTTCTGAATTAACCGATATGTGTCTTTCTAAGAATAAAAAAAGGACATTAAATCTTTTAAACGATAATATTTTTGCACAAGAAGATTATATTTTATTCACAAGAAATTTTTTATACAAAATTAAAAGGTTAAAAATATTAAAAGAAAAGATGAGTATTGATAATAATGTAGAAACAGTTGTAGATTCTTATAAACCCAATATATTTTGGAAAGATAAAGAAACAATTAAAAAACAACTAAATATTTTATCATTAGAAGAAATTGAAAGTCTTATAGTAGAGATAAATGAATTAGAATATCTAATAAAAAAGAACGCACAAATATCTAATTTACTTTTTAGCAATTTTATTTTTGAGACTATAAATCAATCTAATAGTTAGTTTTTATAATTTCGATAATTTTATTTAATTGATCTAATTCTTTATAAGAAAAAGTGATAGTTCCCTGATTTCTTTTGCTATTTTTAATTTCAACTGTGAGACCAATCTTTTCTGAAATAGAGTTTTCCAAATTTCTTATATTGACATCTTTTGGAGTTTTAGAAACTTGTTTTTTTGTTTTAAAGATTTTTACAAGATTTTCAGACTGTCTTACCGATAATTTTTTTTCGATAATCTTATTGGCTACAAAAGATGCATTATCTAAACCAACTAAAATTTTCGCATGCCCTGGCGTAATTTGTTTTTTTTCAATCATTTTAATAACGTCACTAGGAAGTGTAAGTAGTCTTAGGCAATTAGTAATATAGCTCCTACTTTTTCCAATAAATTTTGAAACTTTTTCCTGATCATAATTAAAATCATCAATTAATTTTTTATAACCTTGAGCTTCTTCTAGTGGATTAAGATCATGTCTCTGTACGTTTTCAACAATTGCAAATTCAAGTGACTTAAGATCGTCTGCCTCAGTGATAACTACAGGGACATTGTGAAGGCCAGCCCTTTGAGCAGCAATCCATCTCCTTTCACCAGCTATTATTTCAAATTTGTTTGGTGAGCTAGGTTTTGCTCTTACTATGATTGGTTGAATTATTCCTCTTTCAATAATTGAATTCGTTAGATCTTTCAAATTTTCTTCATCAAAATTTTTTCGAGGTTGATATTGGTTAGGTGTTAAATCTGATATAGGGACCTGATTTTTATTTTCCGATATCTTTGTTTCTCCTATTAATGACGATAAACCACGTCCAAGCCCTTTTTTTATTTTGTCCATTAAGCTGCACTTCCTATTGTTGATTCTTGATTAATAAATTCATCTGTGAAGCTAAAATATGATTTACTGCCAGGGCAAGATTTATCATAAATAAGTACTGGTACACCATGAGATGGGGCTTCTGACAATCTCACATTCCTTGGAATAACCGTCGAGTAAACTTTTTCTCTAAAATATTCTCTAGCTTCTTGTTCTACCTGAGATGAAAGTTTATTTCTTTTATCATACATGGTTAAAAGTATGCCTCTAATCTTTAACTTTGGATTGAGACTTACTTTAATTCTTTCAATAGTTTTTATTAGTTGAGTTAACCCCTCAAGGGCAAAAAACTCTGTTTGTAATGGAACCAAAAGTGAGCCTGAACAAACCAACGCCATAACAGTTAAAAGACTAAGCGACGGAGGACAATCAATTAGCACATAATCATAATATCCTCTAGAACTATTTAAATACGCGTTTAATTTAGTCTTTAATATAAAGGCTCTATTCTCATCATCTGCTGTCTCTACCTCTAATCCAGACAAATCAACGTTTGAGGTCACAATGTCTAAATTATTAAATTTAGTGTTTTTAATCACTTCTCCAATTTCTTTTGTTCCATTTAGCACACCATAAATTGTATCCTCTGAATTATCCATATTAGATAATCCAAGACCAGTTGTTGCATTTCCTTGTGGATCTAGATCAATTACTAAAATCTTTTTATCCAATTGCGATAATCCTGCAGCAAGATTTATAACTGTAGTTGTTTTCCCTACTCCACCCTTTTGATTTATGATTGAAATAATTTGCATTTAATTTTTTTTTTTAATTTTTTTTAAATTTATTAAAAATGAATCTTTATTTGTTAAACTTTTTCTTTCTGTGAATTCAAACTCCCAATCCTTTTTCGAATTTTCAAATATTTTTTTTCCGCTTTTTCCCATAAAAAAAATTAAATTCTTATATCTGGAAAAATTTTCGTAAACTAAATCTAAAACTACTGGCATTGGTTTGAATGCCCTAGACATAATTGTACCTGTTTCTATATTCTTTATTTCGAAGATATTTTTTTGAATTACTTTTGTATTTAAATTCAATTTTTTTGAAACCTCTTTTAAAAAATGACTTTTGTGATAACTTTTTTCATACAAGTGAACTTTAACTCTACTATTTAGGTTTTTAAGGATAATTGCTATAATTATTCCTGGCATTCCGGCACCAGATCCTAAATCACAGGTTGTATTTGATTTTAAATCAACAAAATCAATAATTTGAGCAGAATCTATAATATGTCTATCAATTATTATCTTTTTTGAAGCCGTTTTTTCACTAATAAGGTTTATTTTTTTATTTTTTTGTAAAACCATAGATATATAATTTTCAAAATCTAAAAAAGTTTCACGTGAAACATTCAAACCATTGAGTCTTGTGTAGGAATTTATAATTTCTTGATCCATTAAGCTATATGCTTAATAGACTTTCTTTTAACATGTGACAACAAAATATATACGGCTGCAGGGGTTATTCCATCAATTCTTAGGGCCTGGCCCATTGTTTTTGGTCTTATTTCCTTAAATTTCGCTTTTACTTCATTAGAAAAGCCAGAAAATTGGTCATAATCAATATTATCTGGAATTGACAAGTTTTCATCTCTCTTAAAAGCCAAGATATCAGCTTTTTGCTTTTTTAAATATCCTCTATAATGTGAATTAATTTCTATTTGCTCATCTATTTCCAGACCGTAATTTTGAATTTGAGGCCAAATTTCTCTAATTTTTCTCATATTAACGTCTTTTTGCACTAAAATTTCATCTGCTGATCTTAAAACCCCATCTTTAGCAACTTTTATACCAAATTGATCTGCTTTAGATGGTGAAATATTCAGATTAGTCATTTGCAGGGAAATTTTACTTAATTTGTCAAATTTGTCCTCAAAAATTCTTTTTCTGTTCTCTGAAATTAACCCTACTTCAATCCCTTTTCGTGTAAGTCTTAAATCCGCATTATCTGACCTAAGACTTAATCTATACTCGGCTCTTGATGTGAACATTCTATAAGGTTCAGCAACGCCCTTTGTCACTAAATCATCAATCATTACTCCAATATATGCATCTGATCGGTCCAAAATAAAAGGCTCTTTGTTTTGAGTAGAAAGGGCAGCATTAATTCCGGCTATAAGACCTTGGGCTGCAGCCTCTTCGTATCCTGTAGTTCCATTAATTTGACCTGCAAGGTATAGATTCTTTATTTTTTTAGTCTCTAATGTTAAA
>MDTE01072777.1_pt1 | contig 15881 bp, 13 predicted proteins | sample 811231 | NCBI WGS metagenome assembly MDTE01 (sample SAMN05326651, study PRJNA326480) | marine metagenome | isolation source: seawater | place: Indian Ocean: Red Sea | collected 2010
GCAAATTTTGACTCATCATATTCACTCTCATTAAACCCAACATTGAATGTTTTTATTTTTTTCACAGAATTTTTCTGCATTAATAGAGCTACTAAACTTGAATCAACTCCTCCTGAAAGAAAACAACCTATCTCAACATCTGCAATCATCATTTTTTTTATTGATTCTTCCAAAGTATTAAGTAATTCTTTCTTACATTTTTCATATAATAATTCTTTATTAAATTCAGGCTTAGGAATTTGATAGTAAATATTTTTTTTTGTAATTTTATTTCTAAACGAAATTACCTCTGCCGGCATAACTTTAAATATATTCTCATATATAGATAAAGGCGCAGGAACATAACCTAACATAGAATAGTAATATGAAGATCTTCTCGAGATTTTTAAATTAATTAAGGGAAATTTACTTAAAGATCCTAATTCAGAACTGAAAACTATAAAATTGGAGTGTTTATAAAAAAATAATGGTTTTTCACCGAACCTATCTCTGACTAAAAAAAGTTTTTTCTGTTTTTTATCCCAAAGTCCAAAAGCAAACATCCCTTCTACTTGATCGAGTGCTTTTCTAAGGCCTAACTTACTTATTAACTCTAAAAGAACAATTGTGTCAGTTTTATTTTTGAAATTTATATTAAATTTGTTTTTTAGACCCTTTTGAAGTTCTGAAAAATTATAAATTTCACCATTAAATGTTATTACGTATCGCCCACATGATGAGGTCATGGGTTGATCTCCATACCTCGATAAATCAAGTATAGAAAGTCTTCTATGGCCAAAAAAAACATTATTGTCCTCAGAAGACCAATATCCAAAAGAATCTGGTCCTCTATGAGCCAAACTTGTTGTCATTTCTTTTATAGAACTTAGACTAAAGCTTTTATTATTTTTTAAAAAAAAAACTCCTGTAATACCACACATCTATTTATTAATTTTTATAAATATATTTTTTATCAAATTTATAAACCTCATGTTAATTAATATTACTAAAGGATATACTAACATTAAGTATCTTGGTGTTGATACATTTGTCAAACAAATCAATAATAAATATATTTGTAATAAACATATTAAGGTGGCATCTTCGTAAGAAATCTTATTTTTAATAATTCTTAAAAAAGATAAAATAACAAAAACTGTAAAAATTGTTACAATAAAGAAGAATACTAAGAATAGTAACTGTACTAATTCTAATAAAAGATGATTGGGAATTTGCATTGGGCCAGATGATTTAATTAATTCTTTATATCTAGGTATTTGAAGTTCACTATCATTAAGGAACCTTACCTTAGATCCAATTGACCAGTTTCCTAGGTAATGATGTAATGATAAAATTAAGTAATCATAAAGATTATGCTCAAAAATTTGAAAAAGAATTTTTAGATAATTATCAGATAATATTCTCTTATCAAAATCTATTTTTTTGATTGACTCAAAATCTAATGCTTGATATTGAGCAACTACTTCATAGTCTGCAAGTAATTCGGATTTCAAAAAAATATTATCTAAGTTATCCAAAAATTTATGAATTGGTTGAAATTCAACTTTTGATTTAGTTAATAATTCATTTAAATTTTCGGGATATTTACTAACAATAAAACTGTCTTTACCTGATAACAAAAATAGTTTTCCTACTACAGAAGTTTTAAATATTGATTCCCTTTCATTAAATTTACTGTAAAAAGTAAAATTTTCGAAAATAGGTGGGATTGAAAAAAAAACTAACACTAAGAATATTTTACTAAATTTTTTAATTTTAATTGAAAAAAACAAAATTAGTAATAATGAAATTGGGATTCCAATAGGCTTAAATGAAGCTAAAAAACCACACACTAAGGCAAAAATAATTAAATTTATATTTTTTTCATTACGAAATAATAAGACAATAGCTATATTAAATAAACTAAAAAAAATTGACTCGGTAAGTATTGTTTTTGAAAATGAGGTATAATAGATATTTGTAATAATTAATAGATAACTTACTATCGAAAAGAAATAGTTCGTTTCTTTCCTTATAAATATAACCAAAAAAACTATACTAAAACTTAAAAAAATATTCTGAAAAAAAATTATATCTACGTTAATTTTATCTAAAATCTGAAATAATAAAAAATAAGATGTTTGCCTAGTTTGATTAAAACCCAAGTAACCCGAACTGTCTGGCTGAATTTTTTCTAAGAGAGACGGTGAAAAATTTATTATTAAAGTGGTCAATAAAAAGAAAAGAATTTTTATAAAAAAATTCAATAATTGATTAGAATTTGTATTTTTTATTATTATTTCCCTTTAATTAAATTTTACTAAAACATAAATTTTATTAAAAAACAAAAAAATATTTTCAAATTTTGTTATAAGTAACTTATGTTTAGCTTTTTACGTTATTTAAGGCATCAAAATTCTTTCAAAAACTTATTTCCATGGAACAAAATAGGAGTGATTTACAGGTATTTAATTAGTGTGATACCTTTTAATTTTAGTGTCAATCAATTTATTACAAATAATTTTAAATTCAGACTTCACGCAAGATTTGCTTTCAGTAATTTTAAAAGTTGGGGTAACAAACATAATGATTTTTTTCCTATTTACTTAAAGTTGTCAGAAGGTTCTAAATATTTTTTTGATATTGGCGCACATATTGGCATTGTCTCCTTACCTATTTCAAAAAATATTTCCAGTAAAGGAAAAATTTTTGCTTTTGAGGCATCAAAGTTAAATTTAAAATTTTTAAAATACCATATTCAATCAAATAATATTAAAAATATAAAAGTTATTAATAAATTAGTAACATCCACCGCTAAAAAAAAATCAGTCCTTTTTGAATCAAATGAATCATCTGGAATGAGTTCCGTCATCCCTATTAATCAAAAGCAAATAACTAAAAAAAAAATTGTTGAATCTATCACACTTGATAAATTTTGTGCGATGAAAAAAATTTTCCCTGATATTATTAAGGTGGATATTGAGGGGTCAGAGATTGATATGTTAATTGGAGCAAAAGGTATTATTAAAAGAATGAAACCACTTATTTTTTTAAGTTATCACCCGTACCATATAAAAAAATTAGGTTATGACAAAAATTTTATATTTGATATTCTCAAAGAGTTAGATTACGAAATTTATGATTCAAAAAAAACACGGCCCAAAACTTTGAAGAATTCTGAGTATTTACTTGTACACAAAAGAAAAAACATCAATGATATTTTTAAAAAAGAATAAATTAAATAGTTTTTTTGACATTTTAATTAATAGAGGTGTTTTAGTTTTATTATCATCAATTATAAACTTGATACACCTAAATATTTCAAAAAGAATCCTAAGTAAGAAATTAATAATTAAAAATGTTAATGATTATAAAATGAATTTATTAACTAATGATAATGGTATTTCACGTTCATTAATTCTGTTCGGCAAAAGAGAAGAAGACAAAAAATATATTCTAAAAAATATTCTACACTCAAAAATGAACGTGTTTGATATTGGAGCTAATATTGGATACTACACTATCTTTTTTCTAAAAAATGTTAATAGAGGGAAAATTCTTGCAATTGAACCTGCTAGTGACAACTTGGATTTATGCAAAAAAAATATACAACTGAATAATATAAAAAATAAAAATGTAAAATTTATATGTGCAGGAGCTTCAAATCTAAATACTAAGCAAAAATTTCTTATTTCAAAACAATCGAATCTTCATACTTTTAATCCTGAGGGATCTGCAAAAAGATTTCTTACTGGTGAGTCAAAAAATATAAATACCTATACTGTTTATAATCTCTCAAAAAAATACTTCATTCCAGATTTAATTAGAATGGATGTTGAGGGGCATGAATGTGAAATTATTTCAGGTATGTTAAAATATATTGAGAATGGATATTTTAAACCTCACATCTGTTTTGAACCTCATATTACATCTTATTCTAGAAATAATAAATTTTTTATTACTCTAAATAAGCTTTTCAAACTTGGCTATTATACAAATTTGCTTTCATCTAATGCACAAAATGGTACAAATAAGATTTTTAATCTAACAAAAATTGTGCCTCTTAAAGTTTTAAAAAGTGACGGAGTCAAAAGAGGAATTTTTAAAAATTTAAATAATAAAGATACCATTAAGATATTGACAAAAATAGGTGGAGCAAGAACAGTTCTTTTATCACCAAAAAATGTTTAATATGCCTATTTTTTTTTTAGTAATTAAATTTTCTTTAATTTTATCTAAATTAAATTCCAAAAAATCAATATAGGCTTATGAATATCAATAAATCAAAGAATATATGTTTTCCATTTGTTGGAGACTCAGTTGGAGGAAGTCATGTATCTTCAGTTTTACTGATAAATCAATTATTAAAAAAAAAAAAAAAAGTCACTATTATTATTCATAAAAAAGGAAAACTAGAAAAATTTTTAAATAAAAAAAAAATTAAATATTTTCTGTACCCTACTCCATATTTAGTTGGTGCTAGTTCTTTTTCTTTTTTTAATTTTATAAATTTATGCATATCTTTTCCATTTATTTGCTATGCAATTTTAAAATATAAAATTGATATTATTCACACAAACGATATGAAAATTCATCAAACTTGGGTACTTCCATCATTCTTCTTAAAGAAAAGACAAATTTGGCATCAAAGAACTCTTTTTCCACAATCAAGATTATCAAAATTCTTGATAAGATTCTCGACAGATATAATTTGTATTTCTAAATATGTAAAAAATTCTATTCCTAACCAAGTTATTAGCAAAGTAGAAATAATATATAATTCCATAGAGAATTATAAAAAAAAAATTAATATTAAAAAATTGAGAAGTAAAATATTAAGTAAATACCAAAAAAGAACAAAAATAATTAGCTTTGTAGGAAATTTACAGCAAATAAAACAGCCCAATTTCTTGATTGAATTGGTATATAAATTAAAATTAGAAAAATTAGATTTTATTTTTTGTTTTTTTGGAGATGATAAAGAATTTTTAATTAATAAGATGAAAACCTTAATTAGAAAACTTGGTATTTCAAAAAATATTAAATTCATGGGATTCAAAAATCCAATCGAACCATGGATAAAATCTTCTCACGTTTTAGTTGCATCATCAAAAGGGGATGGTTTTGGAAGAACAATTATTGAAGCCATGAACTTACAAGTTCCCGTTATTGCTTCAAACTTTGGAGGACATAAAGAAATTATAAAAAACAAAGTCAATGGAATTCTATGCGATACAAAAGATACAGATAATTTTGCAAAACTTCTAAAAGAATTCCTTTATAATAAAGGACTTAGAAAAAAGATTACATATAAAGCATTTATTTTTTCAAAAAATTTTTATTCATCGAAACAATTTAATAAATTTAAGAGATACTATGAATAAAGAGATTGTATTTGTAATATCAGATCTTTCTAATGGGGGGGCACAGAAGGTCTTCGTAAGAATTGCCAATCATCTTGCGAATAAAAAAAAAATTACTTTAGTAACTTTATATAATAAAAATGATGAGAATTTTATTATTAATAAAAAAATTAAAAGAATAAAATTAGATTTTAAGTCTAAAAATAATTTTTTATCTAAAATTTATTCTAACTTAACAATTATTTTTAAACTTAGAAAAATTATAAAAAGGACCAACCCTGAGAGTATCCTAAGTTTTTTAAGTACAACTAATATAATCACAATCTTTGCTTCAATAGGTTTAAACAAAAAAATAATTATATCTGAAAGGAATGACCCAAATTTTCAAAAACTAAATTTCTTTTGGAATTTTTTAAGGTATTTTTCTTACAAATTAACTGATTTAATAATAATAAACACTAAAAATGCCGCAAAATTTTTAGAAAAATTTGTTAAATCTTCAAAAATAGTATTCATAGCAAATCCCATAAAAATTGAAAAATTTCGAGTTTTAGAGAGAAAGAAGATTATACTTGCAGTAGGAAGACTTACAAATCAAAAAGGGTTTGATATTTTGATAAAAGCTTTTAAGGAATCAAAAATTTATGAACAATCATGGAATCTTACTATAGTAGGAAAAGGTGAACAGGAGAAATTTCTTAAAAATTTAACTAAAGAATTAAATATTGAAAACTTTGTTTCGTTTCCTGGTTATAAGAAAAATTTATCAAATTATTACAAAACATCCAGTTTATTTATTTTACCGTCAAGATACGAGGGGATGCCGAATACATTATTAGAAGCTTTAGCCTTCAAAATGCCATGTATGATATCAAATTACTGTTATTCAGCATTTGAGTTTTTAGAAGACAAAAAATCTTGTATAAAAATAGATATAAACCTTAAAAACCAATTCACAAAGTTCTTAAGAAAGATTGTCTCAAATAAAGATACTCAAAATAAACTTTCAGTCAATGGATATAAGGCTTTGAAAAAAAACTTTTGTGATAAAAAAATTCTTGATCAGTGGACTAAATTATTATGATTTTTCTAATAAATTATTTTATGAATCTGACTAGTGAATCTTGCCTCAACATCTTTACCTATATATCTTAGATAATTTTCTCTTCGTAAGAAAGAAATTTCATCAATTGCCAAAGGGTTTTCAAGTAAATTATTTATAAGATCTTTTAAATTATTTAAATTCCAGGAAAAATCTTTGTAAGTTTTATTTTTAATAAAAAAGTTTGGTCATGTCTCTAAGTGATCCATATTAGGTTTTAGCAAATATTACTATGTTTGGTAATTGTCCCTCCCATGCCAATGGTTTCATCATCTTTATGTGCAACTATTATCAGTATTTCTTGATCAGAATTTTCAAACATTTTTAAAATTTAAACCTACAACTTTTTACAATCTACTACAAAACACGAAGCTTTAACAACTTTAAATCCACCCATTATAACTACCTATTCTTATCAAGAAGACTTAAGATTCCACGAGAAGTAGGTATCAATTCCTCGTAATCAATCTTTGAAATATCAATCCATGACAAAAATGAATATTCATCATATGTCATTTTACTTAATTCTGTATCACCAACAAAATCTATTTTGCAGCAGATATCTATAACTTGATTTGAAAGATCTCGAACAATACCAATTTCTTTAATCCTTGAAACATTTTCTGCTTCAATTGAAGTTTCTTCAAACAACTCTGTGAGTAACTGTTTATGAAAATCAATGGATTTTTCAAATTTTGCACTTGTATTTATTCCTCCAGAGGCAACAAGTTCAATTTTGTTTGGATACTCTGTTACATTTTTTCTTTTTGCGACGAGTGTAAAACCTCTCTTGTCCAGACATATGCTACTTACTGCCAGCGGAGTGAAATTGAAGCCTAACGTCGGATGATTTAAAGTACAGTAAAAATATCTATAAGGCGCCCAAAAAGCTCTAACTATTACTTTTTCTCCTTTGGTTTCATGACTTAAATAATATAAAACTTTTGTATCATGTAAATTCTTGACAGACTGGGCAGTATTCCAAAATTCTTCGATAATTTCGTTTTCTAAATGTGTAACGATTGGAGAGTAACTTTCGTCAATTTGTACTTTTATTTCAGAAGCTTTTTCAACTACGCAATAAGCCGCTTCAATCCCATTTAGAATTCGTGGAATTTCTCTTATATCATTTATTCGGCAATCAACACATTGTGTTGTTCCAATATTATAACGATCAAAAAAAATCACATTTATATTTGCTTCATGCGCCGATTTAATACCGTTATCTGAGTCTTCAATAGTCCAGATTTCACGTTCATTAGAGATTTTCTTCAATAATAAATATATCTCTGGGGAGGGCTTAGATGCCTTCACATCATTCCCAGTAATAATAAATTTAAATTTGTTATCAATTCGGTATTTATGAAGAATTAATTCGACCTCTGACCTTACCGAAGATGTAACTAAAGCTAAATCCACTCCTTGATTATACAAATCCTCTAATACTGATTGGATTCCCTCAATTAGCGGAACAGTAGAATATGCCTCAGTAAGCAAGTCACGGTATTTTTCAAGTAGGATTTTAAAACTATCCTCGAGGTCGTAATTTTTTTTAAGAATTAAAACAATTTCGTTTATTGTTGGTCCATTTAAAGAATCGAATTCAACATCAGACCCTTTTTTTCCGAATTGTTTAAGAAAATCGAAATATACTGATTTTAATGCTTTTGTTGAGTCGATAACTACACCGTCAAAGTCAAAAGCTATTAGACGTGACATCTATATGCGTCTCAACACATAGAGGTTGTTTTGACCAAAATATCCAAAACTGTCAGAAAGTTCTTTTGGTAAATTCATCAGAAGTTCTGTAACGGTATTCATCAATGGATGTTCGTAAGAAATAGTTCCAGAACTGAGGTGTGGCAAGAGAACATAGAGAAGAATATCATGAAGGCTCGCGAAGTTGTCAACTTGCATGATTTTTAACCCAATCTCTTCACTAACGAACTTTTCAAATAAATTCTCATCGAGGAATTTATTGTATGGATCAGGAACCCTTTTTGGTAGACCTATTAGTTCTCTAAGTGTGTTTTGGTTGGCATAAGAATTAATAAAGTTTTCGATAATTATCAGAGAGCCATTAGGCTTAATAAGGTCAACAATGTTTCGTAAAGCTTTTTGTTGTAGAGTCCACGAATTCAAATTAATGAGCATTCGGTTAGTAATAACAAAATCGAAGGTATCGCTTTTAAATTTTCCATTTGGAATTTTGAGGGCATCTGCCACAGAGAATTGGATTTCTGATTTATGTTTTTCATCATTAATTCTTTGAGCTGCTTCAATCATTTCCTCACTGTAATCAACTCCTTGTAGTTTAAGATTTGGCAATAACTGCTTAAGTCCGAAAAGATTATATCCGTTCCCGCATCCCACCTCCAACAATCTCTCTGTTTTTTTGTTATCACTGAGATTACGAATTACTTGATAAAATGAATTTATCTCTAATTTTTTAATAGTAGAAGTTTTAGTCGTGGATAAAAGAGAGGTAGTATTGCTTTTTGCACTAACATCCCAATGTTTTTTTATGTCATCAAGTTCCATCAAAAGTTCCTTTATTCAAAATTTAATTATGGTTTTTTCATCCATCAGCTAGCGAATTTTATAGCATTCTAGCAGTAAAGCCAAACTCTTTACAAAGATTCTTTGCTTCAACTAACTACATCTGAATTGCTTGCATTTCAGCTTTCAATTAGTCATAAGATTCATAAAGTTTCATCTCTCATATCCATTAGTTAAATATTAGTATAATCATAAAGATTAATTTATCAGTTGAAAAGTATGTTTTTTCTACGTCTGCGGTAAAATATTATATGTAAGGGTAGATAATTGATTTTGGTATCTGGGCTAATCTAATAAATGAATAATCTTATAATTTCTGAATTACTAAAGGTCGCGATTTAACTGATTTACTTACTATAAAATTTATTAAGACTTTCATTTTAAAGTTTCTGATAATTTTTAATTGAGGGTAAGGAAAAGTTCTTTCGATGAAACCTAGATGTTAATACATTACTTTTATCATTCAATTCATATTGTTGGATAAAAATAATTTTTTGTAAAAGTTTTATCATTTAATCGCAACGAAAGATTTATTTGTTTTAAGAACTCCTTTTCTTTAAAAAGAATTCTATTGTTATTGTCAAAAACTGTCGGTACATATCCAACTCTTTTTTTTAACACTCTAAGCGCATATTTATCCCACTTCTTAGATCCTAAATCCACCATTATAATCGGTATATCAGTTTTCATAGCATTAAAAAATGATGTCTGATTAGGTACTCCAAAAATTATAGACCCCATGTCTTCAAAAACCTCTTCAAACTTTTTAGTTAATATCTCATACCCATTTTCTTCAAAAAAAGGTTTAATATCTATTGGGCTTTCAGGGTGTGGTTTGTAAATTGGGTTGAATCCTTTATTTTTTAGAAACTTAAATAATCTCAATTCAAAATCCAACATTACCGGAATAAAAGGTAACGGATCAAGAAAGCTTGCATCAATATTATACTGAGTGCCAACAAATAAGATTTTTTTATTAAAATAGTTTTTTCTTACATTTTTCAAATTCATTTTCTCATTATCATGTAAAACTTTAATCTTCAAATTTTTGAATTTTAAAAAACTATTCGACATTTCTTTCTTGATACTTATTTTTTGTCTATTTGTTCTTGTAACAAATTCATTTAAGAAAGGTAACTCGACAAGTGTATTAATTAGATTAATGAATGGCCCTTGTCCATGAGAATGATCATGACCTACCACATAGCCATTATTTATCATGCTGGTAAGTCTTAGAATTCTTGTAGTTATTGCCCCCCCACTCCCAGTCCAAAGTTTATTTGCATATTTTTTTTTTTCTAGAATATTTCCAATATACTTATTAGTATTAAACAATAGTTCATTAATAAGTTTTTTAAAATATTTATTAATATGATTGTTTGTTAATTTATGATTTTTAAGGATTTTAAAAATTATATTTTCAACTTGTTGACCTATATCAACTATTTTCCTTAAACTTATAAAAAAATAATTTTCTTTTATTGGTTTAAACCATTCAGTAAGTGGTACATAAAAAATATTTTTTTTATGTAACTTATAATTTTTTTTAATCAAATCTCCTGAATGAATACATAGAATATCATTCTGAAGGTCTACAGATTTTAATGAACCACTGTTAGGAAACTTTTTAATAAATTTAAATCTTAAAGCATGTAATTTTTCTTTTATAAAATTTTGACTCAAACCATATTTCAAAGTGTTCACAATCGATGGGAAGTTATACTCTTCATTTATAAAGTTTCTAAAAATTCTAGACTTATCATTGTGAAATATCTTTTGAAAGTTAATTTCTTTCCGTGAGTTAAGTATGTATAAGTTACGAACAAATGCATTAAATTCATTAAAAAGACAACCATAAATACAAATTAAAATATTTTTTGTCTCATTGTCAGAATTATTAACTAGGTCAAAATAACTCTCATTAAATTGTCTTCCAATCTCGAGAAAATAAGAGTATTTTAAGGGCCAATAAAACTTATTTTTCACTTAATAAAATCCTATTTAACTGTTTATAAAAATAACTATATTTTGAAAGCGAAATTTCTTTAAATTTTTCTTTCTTATTGAAATAACTAATTACTCTTTTATATAAATTATCAAAACCATCGCCATATCTTGGTAATTTTATTTTATTAGTTTTAAGATGTGAATAGTTATTAAAAATCTCATTAGATTTTCTCGAACTATATTTGAAGGTTATTCCTCCGTTGAAGACTTCAATTTTCGAATTTTGACTATAACACTCAATGTCGAAAATATCAAAGCTAACTTTATCAAAACTAATTATCTGAAGAGTTTTACCATTTCTAAAACTAATTTTAACATCTACACTGTAATCATTTTTAATTCTTTTTTTTTTTAGAAACTCTAAAATCTTTAATTTCACCGAATAAATTATAAAAAAAAAATACTACATGAGAAGCATTATTAAAGAACCCACGATTATACTTATAGATAAATGTATTAAATTCTTTTTTTATAAGAAAATTTGCCAAATTAATAAACATCGAGTCAAACTGTCTTTGATAATTAAGTATCAATTTACATTTACTTTTTTTTAAAATATTTAAAACTTGTTGTGATTTTTCGAAAAGATTGGAAAGGGGTTTTTCACAAATAACTAACTTCGGTTTATACGTTAATGATTTCTTAATTGTTTCATAATGATATTTAGTGGGATTAGCAATTACAACAAGATCTAAATTATTAATTTTAAAATCTCTCAAACTATCAAAAAATATGGAACTATCAAATTTATTTTCTTTAAGAATTTTTTTTTTCTTTTTTTTGTCAGGGTCTATCAAACCTACAATATCAAACTGTTTCCTATTTTTAATAGAATCTAGATGATTTCTTTTGAAAAGTATGGTTTTGTCAATAAAACAATCAGAAGCTCCAGCAGAACCTAAACCAATAATAATTGTCTTAATTTTCATTGATTTTATTTATTAAATTCCTCTTTGACAATACTCATATGAATTGAATCATAATATTTTCCATCATTATATATAAATTTCCTCATTATACCGCCCTCAATAAAACCAGAATTCTTATAAACTTTTATTGCTGCTAGATTTTCCTTATTAACCCCTAGATAAATCATCTCTAAATTTAATCTATTAAACCCGTACTCAATTATTGATTTTGTGACTTTGGTTCCGATTCCTTTACCATAATATTTAGGATCACCCATTAAAATTCTGAATTGAGCTCGTCTTGCAGTCCAATTAATTAAATATAAACCTGCTGTACCTATTAACTTATCATTCTCTTTTTCAACTATGGAAAACATAACAGTTTCGGTTAATTTAGATTCACTTAAAGTATTTTTTAGGATTGTTTCTGAGGTTGGTTTATCTCCCATTTCTAAAAATTTCGTTACATCTGAGTTGTCAAGAAAATCTCTATAAATATCTAAATCACCTTCTTCAAATGCCCTTAATCCAAACTTATCTAAATCTTTAAAATATTTTCTCATAACTTAATTTATTATTGTATCAATTTTCTTTGCATATTCCAGAATTTGATAATCATCAAATCTTTTACCTACAATCTCAAGGCCAACTGGTAATTTATCTGAACCTTTTAACCCTGGAATAGTTATAGTGGATGCTCTGCATAAAGTCCAAATTAAATTATGATCATCTATTTCTTTTTCAGATAGTAACGGAGCATTATCTGCAGTTGAAGGACAAATTAGAAAATCAAAGTTTTTCATGCAGTTTTCAAAAACTACTTGTGCTCTATTCTGCCATTTAAGAGAACTGAAATAATCTTCATTAGTTATAGAAAGTCCTCTTGTAATCATAGATGACAAAACTTTAGAAAATGACTTTCTATCTTTGCTCCACTCATATTTAAAATAATATGATAGAGATTTACAATATATCAACTCGTGATGATAGTGAGCATCATTAAAAATATTCGGTAAACGGAGTTCATTTATAATATGACCCTCATAAGATATCTTTGAACATAATTTATCAAAATTTTTTCTAACTTCATCACTTAATAATTTAGTTTTTGGTCCATTTAAAACTCCAATACGCATTTTTTTATTTATTTTTTTTTCTTTAAGATTTTTATTTATTATCGGATAGTTTCTTCCATAAACTCTTATTGAATTAAAAAGTAATTTTAGATCATCTATAGACCGTCCTATTACTGTGACACAATCAAGAGTATCTGTAGTTTTCAACATTGCAGTTCTCGGTATAGATCCAAATGACGGTTTAAACCCATATATACCTAAGTAACTGCTAGGTCTTGATGTCGACCCTGCCGTTTGACTTCCGATAGATACTGGAATCATTCTACTACATACAGCAACTGCTGAACCAGTGGAGGAGGTTCCACAAGTTCTATCAAAACTAAAAGGATTCTTAGTGTTTGGTGGTGAATGGATACCAAATTCGGCTGTAGTTGTTTTTCCAACAATAAGTGCTCCTGAGTTTTTTAAACTAGTAACAACCCTAGCATCATTTCCTGGGTTTGGGTTATATTTAATTGGTGAACCATATTTTGTTTTAAAATCTAAAGTATTAAAAATATCTTTAATACCAACTGGAATACCTAATAATTGAAATTTGTTTATTTCAATTTCAGCGTTATCAATTTTTTTTGCCTTTTTTAAAAGAGCATCTAAATCAAAACATACCCAAGCTTCCAGGAGCTTTTCATATTTTTCGATCCTATCAACAAAGGATTTAGCATACTCAAAGGCTGATACTCTTTTTTTTGAAAATTCAAATAAAAATTGTGTGGCAGTAAGATTATCCAAACTATTGGATCTTAAATCAATATCCATCTAATCATCCAAAAGTTTAGCTTTACCCTTTCTCAATTTCTTAAGTATAGAAATGAACTCATCCTCGGTATATCCAGTAATTTTTAAATAATAATCAAGTGCCTTTGGTCGTTTTGAATCAAACTTTTTTGCTATTTTAAATGCTTCTTCTCTTGTCATCAAACCATTTCTTACATCCTGACTTACAAAATCAGTACTTCTTCCATATCCTCTTTTTATATATTTCGAATAATCATGAACTCCAGGCATTTTACACTCAACACTTTTGTACCTTTTATAATTTCCTTCAACATCATCTTCTTTCCAATCATATTGTCTTTTTAAAAGGTCTTTCTGACGTTCATGATCCCAGAAAATAAAGTCACCTAAATAAATGAATTTGATTTTAGAGTCCTCCAACTCCTTATATGAAGGTGGATAAAATAAAGCCATTTCTTGTTTAGAAATTTCTTTTCCAATAACTGCATCTGGACCTGATCTTACACTGCCTCCCATAGCACTTTTACATAAATCTTCAATTTTTCCACATTTAAATTTTTTATTGAAAAAAGTATCCCTGCCAGAAAATTCTGCGGGTGACTCTCCCCATACTATTAACTTTAAATTAAATTTGACAGCTATTGTAAGAGGAAAAGCGTGTACTCCTGCGTGACAGTGCCAACAAGAGTCACCTATCAATGGCAAAGATTTATTCGCAAGTCTATTTACCAGACTCCTCTTTGGAGTATACATTATATGATCTACATCAAGTTTTTCGAGTACATTCCATAAGTTTTCCCAACCTATTTTACTATACCAATTATGACTAAATGTAACAGCAAGCGGGTTCAATCCAAAAACTCTTGTCAATACGTGTAATTGATAAGCACTATCTTTCCCACCACTTATTGGTACCATACAGTCATAGTTATCACCTGAATCTTTTTTTGCTTTATCTAATATTTGTTTTAATTCTTTCCTCTTTTCTTCCCAATCAATCCTCATTTTTTCTTCTGATGCTCTACACGCCTTACAAACTCCGAAACTATCAAATGTGATGCCCTCTGTTGTTTCTGGCAAACAACATCTGGAACAGTAATTAAGTTGAGATTTCATTGAAATTTAATATACTATAAATAATCAAAACTTGAATCTTTTTTTTGCTTTAACAATATTTGTTGAGATTCTTTTTTATTTCACTTACTAAATCAATCTTTGTATTTTTTTGGGACTAGATATTAATCAATTTGGAAATTTAATATTATATTACATATTTCTAGTTACAACATGATTGATAGTAAATCCTATATTACAATTTAATATAAAGTAATAAACCAAAATTATTCTTAAATTACTTTTATGAGTTTAGGTTTTAAACTTAATAGGACTTTTTCACTAGACCAAATTTATCTTTCTTAAGAATATTAATGCCTGTTAAATAATGATCCCTAAGATTTGTAAATGATATGTTAAGCCCATGATATGAAAAGTTTAAAATTTTTTTTTTCTCTAATAAATATTTAGGAATAATTGACTCGTCACATACATATTTCATTTTCAAATCTCTTACATAAACATTCTCAAAAACTTTTTGTTTTGTATCAATATTATAACCCTCAAATCTTTTATAATATCTATAAGGAACTTTGATTTCTTCCTCACAACAGTGAATTGTTGTCCAACCAAAGTTTTTTGGGTCAATACCTATACCAACGCCTAATGTTGATTGTGTAGATAAAAAATTAATAACAGAATCCCGGCCAAATAATGAGTTTTGTTGAATATTCAAGATTTTTTTGGAGTCCAAACCTATGACAGAATAATTGCCTATTGGTTTTTTTGTTCTTTGAAAATGTAAATGTTTTAATAAAGTTTTATTCAAAAATCCGGTCGTTATATAACAAGCTGAATTTCCTGTGATTAGTGTTTTATAAAACTTTAAATTAAATGTTGGTAATATTATTGTTGTATCTTTTGATAGTGATGGAATGAGATCAACTAATTTATTACAAAGATCAACAATTAATAATTTATCTTTCAATAAATACTGAAATAAATCAGAAAAAATAATTACAAATCTATATTTTTTCCC
>MDTE01132683.1_pt1 | contig 15881 bp, 8 predicted proteins | sample 811231 | NCBI WGS metagenome assembly MDTE01 (sample SAMN05326651, study PRJNA326480) | marine metagenome | isolation source: seawater | place: Indian Ocean: Red Sea | collected 2010
GCTAGGTGATGGAAAAAAAGAGCCCCATCTCCTCATAAAATCTATTTCTTTACATCATGATTGTAATGAATTGCCCCCCAAATCTCTTGTTGGCGTGGCTTTAGATGGAGATGGCGATAGATGTCTAGGGGTGATAACTAATGAATCTGGATATGAGGTGATTGATGGAGATCTGATGGGGTACTTAATCACCCGAAACATGGGATCAAAGTCGACTCTGGCGGCTTCAATCGAATCTGATTTAGCACTCAAACACCACATCCAGAATTTGCATTGTGATAATCAAGTGATACAAACTGCCGTGGGAGATCGATGGTTATCCTATGCTCTTATGGAGGCATACGCCGAAAATAATGCTGAAGGGGGTGCTGAAATGTTACCATCACTAATTGGAATTGAAGACTCCGGACATCTTGTCATGCCGAGAAAACATCCATTGATCGAGGACCAGTGGTGCTTGGTTGGAGATGGAGTAAGATGTATGATACGTCTGCTTCAAGTAATTGCGAAAGGTGATTTCAAAGAATTTCCGTCATCAGGCTTCAAGAAACGTATTTCCGTTAAACCATTCAATCGGAAACTATGGGATGGGAAAAACGAGTTATCAAGAAATATCGAAAATCTAATCCAATCAAATCACCCTTCTGCAACACGTACATACATCGATGGTGAGAATAATCTTCTCTTGATGCAAGCAGAAGGTTTCTCCATTGGCATCAGAAATTCTGGTACTGAAGAAAAAATAAGCATAAGTCTTCGGTTAAGTGAACAGGGTGGCCATGAAATATTTTTGACGACCATGGAAAAAATAAAACAAAAACTTGCTGAACAAATGTCCGAATTGAGTTAGACGTCCATTTGAGCCTGATGTTTTTGTGTCATCCAGGTAACAGAACCCAGCAAAAGGGCGGTCGCAATAAGCATCAATAGCAGCATGTTAGATTCAACACCTCTTATGATTGTCAAGGCTGCAATTACCCATGAAAACACTAAATCAATCGCTCCAATCAGTCTCAGTGATTTCCTATCTGACCAGATGCCTGCAATCCACGAGGCGCATGAAACCAGTAACAACCCGATAACAACCAGACCGTCGATTGCCATGCTCATTAATCCAAAAGAAAGTGGAACCAATAAATGGGCCAGCCATAAACCAGATGTAGTCCATAACCCGTGATTGAAGTAGCTACTCCAAATCAAAATAAGGACTCCAATGAAACCAATCATGAAACAAAAGAATGGTAGAACAGAGGAAAATAATGATATTGTGGCTGATAGGAGGTAAAAACTCCAAACGAATGAAACTCCTGCTCCAACAATGACCGCTGGTTGAAGCCATTTCAAACATTGAATGATTGAAAAATATACGGCTAAAACCAAAGCAGGACCTATTGAAATTATTGCGACCATAAACAGAATTATCGTTCGGCCAAACGCCCCTCTTTGGTCTTGTAACTGCTTATCATATCTTTTTTGTTCCACGTGTGCATCGAGAAAAACCAGACCTAGCAAAAATACTTCAAATAAAACAAATGAGCCCTGCCAAGACAAATCTTCAAATGCAAACAAATTGATCACAAATCGATCAATCCCCATTACTACAGTAAGGAATTTTGAAGTTGCACCAATCAACAAAATTGTCTCTATGGTGGCAGGTATCCTTTGATTCAAATCATCATTATTGATTAGACCCATTAAACCAACCAAAATAGAAAAAATGAGGAAAGTAGCCCACCCCCATTGCATTTCAGGATAGACTTGTGTATCACTTAGCCTAGAGAGGCTGAAAATCAGACCAATGCCAATCAGCACTAGAAAAACAGGAGATTCAATGCCCAAAATATTTGCCCACTTTGTTTCAACTCCATCCTTATGCCTCTTTCCAGTTCCAAGGAAAATCACGGATATAGAAACAAATAATATCAGAGAAAGTACGCCTTCTGCGTAAAAATATGCATACCAAGCAGAGAAAATCAGCAGAACAAATAACAATACTAACAATATTATTGGTTGATTTTCATCACTGGGTTTCATCGTGGGCTTTCCAAGTAATTGACTCCGTCTCTGATCTTGAAAAACTGATTCAACAGTGTCTTGATTCATTATTTGTAACGTATCTTGTTTTTCTTCAAATTCTGGCTCTCCGTGTACCTGATTTGAGGATTTTTCCTGAAGGAATACGCGCCTGATTTCAGAATCCATACCAAGGTAGGTTCCTGATGCGATAAATACAACACCAAAGATTCCAGATAACCACATCTGCTCTAAGTGTATGGCTGCAAGGAAAAATGCTACCAGTGAAAATATACTTGCAAATGCAACTGGAGCGGGATTAAGGAGATTCTTTTGGTTAGGGAGATAAAATAATGTGAGAAAAATCAAGAAACTGATAGAAGAAAGAAAAAGATCTGTGTTTGGTGTCAAGCCTATTCCTTGATGGAAGTATATCTCTTCTTTTTCAGTCAATATGGAAAGTATCGCCATCACTCCAAGAATGAAAAAACATGGCAACAAAAATCGCCAAGGAGGGTGCATTTGCTCAGGTTTTGATTTGGCCTGAATTTGCTTATTTGACCAGGTTACAAGCATCCAAACAGCGATGCACCACGGAATGACGAAGACAACTGTCCCACCAAAACGCCACTGCATTAAGAGAGCAAAGATAGACCATGTAATCAGAACTAAACGAGGATTACCATGATGTTTCTCAAAGAACCATGCAGTTGTATGGAGAAGTAAAAGGCTCGTTGAAACGAGAACTAACCCAAGATATGGAAGTGAATCTGGATGTGCAATCAGGCTCAGTGTAATGATTGGGAAGACAAAACTCAGATTCCAGATTTTTAAGACTCCACTATTGTTTATCTGAGTTGATAATTCAGATTTACTTCGTGCAATTGATAGTTCCAATGCTGAGGCCTTGACCCTCAATTGTAAAGCTGTTTGTAAGACAATTAAGCCAAAAATGAACAAACTCATCCCCCATTGAGAGAACATTATTTCGAAGAGGTCTTGACTCACTATTCTTGATTCGACATCACTCGCAAACACAAGTAACCATGTCCATGGACCAAGAATTGTCGTAGCAACAAGGGAAGGCGATTTTCTCAGGTTACTGAGTAAACCAAGTCCGGACCATAGGACGAACTGGCTGCCCAACAACCAATCGCCACCGGAAGGGATTTCAGCAGGAAAGAGTATTGTGATAATGAGTGAAGTGATGATTGTTCCCAACCACAATACGTGATCTGAGACAGAAGACTGCTCTCTCAAAAAAGCGATACCCGTCAAAAGTAGCCAAATAATTGCAAATAAATCATAACTGTATTGTTGGTCTACAAGCGACAATAACCCTCGAGATGAAAGAATAAGAAGTATGACGACTGCTGGTGCTGGCCAAAGCAAAAAGGGTTCTATTCGCTTCCAAGAAACACCTCTGACAACAAGATAAGATGCACCAAATGCACTGAATAATACCAAAACAAGTGATGTTGAAAAGCCAATATCTCCGCGATTTGCGGTGATTACCATCAATGCACCAATCATACCGAGGCCAACCGAGACGCTCCAAAGACCGGGTTTGCCTAGACCGATTATTGCTGAAAACTGGCTAAACCAATTATTACTCATCGCAAACCTGTACGCCATGTAAGCATTGATTGCAGAGATAGAAGAGACAAGGAAAAATAACAACAAGGGGTCGTCAAAATGTAGAATCCTTAACCCAAAAATTTCCCAGTTATTGCTCAAAGCGTGCATACCAATCCACAGATTTGAAAATGCAATGCCCAATGATGCAAGATTTCCGCTTTTTCGCTTTACAGCAAGCCCATGTAGTAAAATCGTCCCCACAAGGATCAAAGATGCTACACCCATTGCTCCAAAAATTGCTCCTGTTCCGCTTGCTACGGCAAGCAATATCAGTGCTGCTTGAGCAGCTATTGCGTCTTCATCATGTCTTTGGCCGATGAACACATTAATGCATACAGAAAATAAGAGTGCGCCTACCAATTGGGAGGCAGAAATCCAACCCCAATGGTGAAAATCAAGCATAAGGCCGTAAAGTAATTTCATTGAGATAATTACCCATGTCACTCCTAAAATCCGCATATCTGGTAATTTTATCCATCTTTCACCAAGATAAAATCCATAGATCACCATTGAAATCAAACCGATTGTAGCAAAAATAGGTTCGAGTTGAATACCAACTATTGCACCAATCCCAGTCCAAGTAAGAACCATCACAACCATGAGGGAAAAATGCATTCTACGCTCCCCTTTCTTAGCAATAGATACAACGCTATCATCGATGATTTCATCTGATTTTTCTTTGCTTGATGATTGCGATTGCGAGTCTGAAATCAAAAATGCACCGGGGTCGATACTTTCGCTTCGCTCAAATTGGCGTTTAGCGATGTAGGCATCCGCCTCGTATTCACCCGACACAACTATCACTCGAGGAATGCGGATTTGAACCCACTGGGATTTTGAGGATACATTCCCCCTTTCATAGATGATGATAATTCTAGGCCGACAAAGCGGAAGCAACAAAGAGGGGTTCTATCACGCATGTTCATGGCAGAACCAGCAGGTACCGCCTCCGGCAATCTTCAGTCGAGTGGAATCTCCTTCGATGGAAGAGAGTATTGGAATCTCGATGTCGCAACTCTCGTAGACATGGCTGTTGAACGAAACGAGGGGTTCCTTACAAAACACGGAGCCTTAGTTACAGAAACCGGTGAACGCACAGGTAGATCACCAAATGACAAGTTCATTGTAGATGAAGAAAGCAGTCAGAATGATGTTAATTGGGGAGAAGTAAACGTCTCTATCGACGAAGACTCTTTTTTTAGATTAAAAGCGCAAGTCATCGATTTCTTATCACAACAAGACAGCCTATTTATTCAGGACTTATACTGTGGGGCTGACCTCGATGAAGCGCTACCTATCCGCGTGATTAACCACACCGCTTGGCACAACGCCTTTGCTAGAAATATGTTCATCCGCCCAAATCAGGAACAATTGGCAACGCATCAACCTGAATTCACGGTTTATCATGCGCCTCATTTTGAGGCTGATGATTCTGCTATTAATTCTCAATGCTTTGTGATTGTTCATTACGCCCAAAGAGAAGTTATTATCGGCGGAACGAGATATGCTGGAGAAATTAAGAAATCCATTTTCAGCGTTATGAACTATATGCTACCAAAAAGAGGAATTTTGCCAATGCACTGCAGTGCGAATACTACTGGAGACAATACCGCTGTATTTTTTGGGCTATCTGGGACCGGTAAAACAACATTATCCGCTGACCCTGAACGTTCCCTCATCGGAGATGATGAACACGGTTGGGGCGCTAATGGCGTCTTTAATTTCGAAGGAGGTTGTTATGCTAAGTTAATCAACCTCTCTGAAGAAGATGAACCAGAAATCTTCTCAACCACAAGAAAACGTGGAACTGTTTTAGAAAACATTGTTGTTGATGGAGATGGCGTGCCAGATTTCTTCGATACTTCCAAGACCGAAAACACCCGGGGCTCGTATCCAATTGACTTCATCCCAAATCACGTCAAAGGCTCTAAGGGAGGGCACCCACAGAACGTTATTTTCCTGACTTGTGATGCTTTTGGCGTACTTCCCCCTATATCCAAACTCACACACCACCAAGCTGCATATCATTTCATAAGTGGATACACCGCTAAAGTTGCAGGAACAGAAGTAGGCGTCACCGAGCCTGTAGCAACTTTCTCTGCATGCTTTGGAGAACCATTTATGCCGATGCACCCTGGAGTATACGCAGATTTGCTGAGTGATAAAATGAGTCAGCATGGCTCAACTGCTTGGTTGATCAATACGGGATGGTCTGGAGGACCTTACGGTGTTGGGAACAGAATGAAGATTAAGTACACAAGAGCCATGCTCAATGCAGCGTTAAACGGTGAATTGGAAAGTGTTGAATTTGAGACCGACCCACGCTTTGGTTTTGCTATACCAAAAACCTGTCCTGGAGTCCCTAGCGAGGTACTTAATCCAAGACAAACTTGGGATGACCAAGAAAGGTATGACGAAACTGCAAATCGCTTGGCAAACATGTTCAATGAAAATTTCAAGAGATATGAGAACGGTGTTTCTGACGATGTAAATGCAGTTTCTCCTAAACCGATGAGTACCTAAACAAACTCATTACGCCCGTAGTTTCATAACTTAGCGGTGTTAGGATTATATGATTGAAATGGGTCATTACAGGTTGTTTGTTGGATTCATGCTTGCTGCTGCTTTATTTGCACCAATGGTTCACTTTGACAGTGAAAGCAACGAATTTTACTTCTTTAGCGAGGATTTCTCACAATTAGACCAAAGGGAAAACGGTTACGAAAACCTCTTCCTTAGTCCACAAGCCTCGCAAAATTCTGCTCGAGCCCCCAGCAGTTGTCAACCAGCAGCCTTGCAAAATGATGCAGGGACCACTGGAGATGCTGGAAACGCATCAACAAATACTGCTAAAAATATTGGAACCGACCCTACTACCTCATTTTCTGGTTGTGCATCTTCAACTTCAGACGTAGAAGATTGGTATGAGTTTAGCCTCACTAATGGCTCAAATATCGACGTCCAATTGGATGGTTACGCTGCTGCAAGCGCAGCTGACTATGATTTGTACCTGATTATTGAGGATAATGGGTCCTATTATTACGTCGATTACTCATGGTACGGTGATCCTGTTGAAACCGTTTCATCGGTGGGCACCTCCATTGAAGGTGTTGCTGGCACATATTGGATTGCCGTAGTTCCATATGGTCAAGGTGGCACTACTGAGGGTGATTACAATCTTCAAACATGGACAAATTACACTGAAAGTTGCAGCGATTGGTATAGCCCTCAAAACGATGGTGGTTCTGGCCAAGATGCACCTGCAAACTGGACGGATTCTCCAAGTAATCTTGGGAATAATGTCACTGATGTCTTCACCGGATGTCTTGACTCCGTCGATGATGGCGATGTTTTCGCCTTTTCAGTCCCCGTTAATCATACCATAGAAGCAACACTTACCCTAGAAACAGGAAATGATTTTGATTTGCTCTTACACCAACCAAACGGCTCATTCATCGATGTCTCAGGTGCCAATGGCGACGCTGCTGAAAAGGTCTCGTCAAAGAATACCGAAGAAGAGGGTTTAGCGGGCGATTACTTCGTCAACGTGTCGAGATATGCTGGTAACGGAAACTATACGCTCAGCGTCTGGACAAACTTTTCGATTCCTGCTCCAAATCTTGTCGTTGATAGTCTGGCATTACCCCAAAATGTCAATCCAGGTGACACCGTTGCAATTGATATATCCGTGACAAATGATGGGACTGAAGACCTTAACAGCAGTTATCTCGTTGATGTTTATCTTTCAGTCGATGGCGGTAATGACTGGTATGACCATCACCTTGGTAATGCCAGTTCTGCTGGCATTCTCTTGAATACAACTCAGACCGTAAGCGTAAATGCTCCAATCCCAAGTAGTATGATTGAAGGAGAATACAACATTTTTGTTGTGTTGGATGAAGGAGATGCTGTTTTTGAAAAGAATGAAGAAGATAACAACTACATCCATGAAGAAAAAATGGCGATAGGCGCCATTTCTACCTCATGTAATCTTCAAGATGACGGAAGTACGGGGGCTGATGCTCCAAATGACCTAAATTCTGGAACCCCCGTAGATCTTGGAACTGATCCTGTTCAAGAATTCCGAGGTTGTCTTGATTCAAATGATAACAATGACGTGTACAAGGTAACTGTTTCACCCGGAATGGCGCTCAATATTACCCTTGTTTCTGCCCCTGTGGAGTCAGCTGATTTCGATATGGTGCTCAGTTTATCAGATGGCACAGAAGTCGCCACAAGTACCAGTTGGGCTGATGACTACATGGACTTAGTTGACACTGACTATGAGGGTATGGGCGGTGATTATTACATCAACATCTCATGGTGGAGTGGATTTGGAGGAAATAACCCCGGTGGAATCTATCGATTAATCATCGGTGAACCTGTTGGTGATACTTTTGAGCCTTCATTCAATTGTGATGGCTTTGATGATTTGATGCTAGGCCAAGGAGATGCTGGTGATTCATCCACCTCTCCAACGGTCATTGAAAACAATCCTGAAATTAGTGGCATCGGGTGTCTGGACAACAGTGACTCTGCTGACGTCTATGAATTTGGCCTCATCGATGAACATAATGTGGAAATAATGGTCACTCAGGCCGAAGGAACTGCATTTACTGTGAATCTGCTCTATTCAGATAACGGAAATTGGAAGGTTGCAACCATGGATGAAGGCATGGATGAAAATGATGACCCATATTTCTCCTGGTCCAGTGTGGGCGATGAAATGCATGACGGAGAAAATCGAAGGTATCGTGTCATGATTTCTTCTTCTGCAGAAGTTGGAAATTACTCTCTTGAGATTATGACTCTTGAACCTGCTCTCCCTGATTTAGAGGCTACTGAAGTCTCATGTGGAGATGCTGAAGGTGAAGATACAGGTACATGGACCGAATTTAATTTTGTTATCTCTAATCTTGGAGGACCTGGAGACTCATTCACCTGGAATTTGGTCCTTGTTCATGCAGAAGATTCGACCGTAACCTATGAGATAGAAAATGGTACCATCGCATTCAAATCAGAGACTATACAAACGGATAGTTCTTCTGATTTTAAGATCTCAAACGAGGTCTCAACTGGTGATTATTATTGTCAACTCAATGTCGACCAAAACGGTTTACTCGATGAGCAAAATGAAGACAACAACGTCGTTAATGGCACACCTTTTTCTATACTAAACTTGGATGAATTCTATGCCAATGACATGGACAGAGATGGTTTCAATACCACTGACGTTGGCGATGGAATTATAGATGCTTGTCCAAATATTCCCGGCAACTCTACGCAAGACCGTATGGGTTGTATTGACAAAGATGGTGACGGATGGTCCAATCAATATGAGTTTGAGCAAGATGTTCAGGATTCAGGTTTCTTCGACGACCCGACTCAGTGGAACGACACTGATAGAGATGGCTTTGGAGACAACCCATCAGGAAACAACGGGGACCAATGCCCTCTGTATGCAGCCATTGATTCAGTAGATGGATGTCCAGATGATACCGATGAAGACGGCGTATTCGATATAGATGACAACTGTCCAGATACGGCTATTGGTGCGGAGGTAAATGAAAATGGATGTTCTGAAGCACAACTTGAGGTAATAAACCAAAACCCGAATCCTTGCGAAGACAAAGAAAGCAATGAGTGTAAAGCCTACTGTAGCGAGAACCCAGATGCTGAAGATTGTCAGACTGATGAAAATGGGCCTCAAGAAAACCAGACATCTAACCTGATTACTGATTGTATGGATGAAAAGGCTACGAACTACAATCCTGATGCCGATCTTTCCGATAGCACATTATGTCAATACGACACATCGGGAGATGCAACAAATCTCGAAAACGATGTTCAATCCGCAGCAGAAGACGGTCTTTTGGGCATGTCATGGACAATGATTGCCATATTTGGTGGCGTAATTATTGCTCTATTACTCACATTGTTGGTGCTAAGGGGAGGAAAAGACGAGATGTCTGGTTTTGATGGTGGCTTCCATCAACAACCAATGAACCCATCTATGGATGCTGGAGGACAGATTAGTGCTGAGCAATTGGCTTACGAACAACAACTCATTGCGGCAGGATATCCTCCAGAATACGCACGTCAATATGCAGACCAACATTTCCGACCTTGGCTAAATTGATTCTGTGAAGAAGCAGATTCAAAACCCTCCTAACGGTGGGTAATTCATGCCAACGCAAGTATGTATGAAAACAAGCGCCGGAGATATTATCATCGATTTATTTACTGATGAAGCTCCAGATACCGTATCTAATTTCCTTAAATTAGTAAATGATGGGTATTACAATGGATTGCATTTTCACCGAGTCATTGAGGATTTTATGATTCAAGGTGGCTGCCCTCACTCCAAAGATCCAATGTCAAGGATGGCAGGAACTGGAGGACCAGGATGGAAAATTCCATGCGAATCCTCAGCTCTCAATTTGAAACACGACAAGCCGGGAATTTTGTCCATGGCGAATGCCGGCCCAAACACCGGTGGGTCACAATTTTTCCTTACCACCGTAGCAACACCATGGCTTAACGGCAATCATGCCGTATTCGGTCAAGTTTCTCAAGGTATGGAAGTGGTGAAAGCAATCGAAAGATGTCAAAAACTTCCCGGAGACAGACCTGCTCAGCCGCAAAAAATCATTGAATGTGCGGTTATGGCATGATTCATGGTCGTTCTTGCAATTCACGGTGGAGCCGGGGGAGATGGCCCATGGAAAGGACAAACTGACCTTGATCCTGCGCGTATTGATTGTATGAATCAGGTCTTGACACATATCGGTTCTTTACTTGAAAACGGTGAAAAGGCCACTGACGCAGTTGCTAAGGCTGTTTCAATCATGGAAGATGAACCATTATTCAATGCGGGAAAAGGTTCCGTTATCGCCGCGAATGGTCAAATTACTATGGACGCAAGTATCATGCGAGGCCTTGACAAAGCGGCAGGTGCAGTTATCAATGTTCAAAAACTAAGACACCCAATTATTGCTGCAAAAATGCTCCTCGAAAAAGGATGGCCAGTGATGCTGAACAGCAAGGCTGCTGATGATTTTGGTATTGAAAATGGGATAGAAAATGTGTCACAAGCATGGTTAAAGACTGCATTACGTATTGCTCAATGGGAAAGATGGAGAAAAGAAAAACTTCGACCGGGTGCAAATGATGAAGATGATGATGCAAGACTTGACCACGATGGTGATTTTGGCACCGTGGGAGCTGTTGCCTTGGACATACATGGAAACCTAGCAGCAGCCACCAGCACTGGAGGAATGACTGGGAAACCAGATGGAAGAATTGGGGATACTCCAATTATTGGGGCTGGAACCTGGGCCGATGATCGGGTGGCAGTCTCTTGCACAGGCGTAGGTGAAGCCTTCATTCGAACCTGTGCAGCACATGAAGTGGGTACTCAAATTCGATTGGGGCAAGATTTGGAATTTGCATGCTCCAATATGCTAGAAATGGTTGCACCACTTGGTGGACGAGGGGGTGTCATTGCTGTTGATTCGGAAGGTAATGTGTGTGTTCCCTTTCAAACTATGCTCATGTATCGAGGAATTTGGCGAGACGGACAACAGAAAATAGGGATTGGTCCCTCTTGGGTCTGAATTATTTATTAACTAATTAATTCAGCGCATGCCATGGCAAAACATCGAGCGGGTGACCGAAGAATTATCAGCATAAGTCTTCCAGAAACCTTGGCAAAAAAACTAGACAGAAATGTTGGGAAGGGAAAAAGTGCTGGACGTAGCGCGATTATTTCAAAACTAATCGAACAGTCATTAGAATCCAAGGTGCAAACGCCGGACAAAAAATCACAAGTCCAGAAAAGCACTGAATTTGAAAAGCCTGGCAAGGTTAGAATTGAAACTGATACGATGGGAGAAATGGCTGTTCCTGCAAACAAATATTATGGCTGTCAAACTGCAAGATCCCTCATCAACTTCGCAATTTCACAAGACGTGATGCCATGGCGTATCATCAGAGCTTTCGGTATTTTGAAACAAGCCGCTGCGAAAACGAACGCATCCTTAGGCGAACTCCCACAAGATATTGCAGAATACATAATTCAGGCTGCGGAAGAAGTTCTTTCCGGTGAGTTGAACGAACATTTTCCTCTGAAAGTTTGGCAAACAGGTTCTGGAACGCAGTCCAACATGAATACGAATGAAGTTATTGCGAATCGAGCCATAGAGATTGCAGGTGGCAAATTAGGGAGCAAATCCCCAGTTCACCCAAACGACCATGTGAATAGGGGTCAATCTTCTAACGACACGTTTCCTACTGCGATGCATATTGCTGCAGCAGAAGCATTGATGCACGACCTTATCCCAAGCCTCGAATTATTCAGAGATTCCATCAAGACAAAAACAGAAGAATGGAGTGATATCGTAAAGATTGGTAGAACACACCTCATGGATGCGGTTCCCCTTACCCTTGGTCAAGAAGCAAGCGGATGGTTAACCCAAATTAATCAAAATCTCATCCGAGTTGAATCGTCTCTTGAAGAATTAATGCCTCTTGCACTAGGAGGGACTGCAGTCGGGACAGGTCTGAATTCTCATCCAGAATTTGGCGTAAGGGTTGCAGAAAATATTTCAGAAAAAACAGGACTTGGCTTCATTTCAGCGGAAAACAAATTTTCTCAACTCGCCGCTCATGACGCTATTGTGCAGGTCAGCGGAGTTCTGAATACCTTGGCTGCAAGCCTCATGAAAATCGCTAATGATATCAGGTGGCTTGGAAGTGGCCCTCGGTGTGGGCTTGGTGAATTATCCCTGCCTGCGAATGAGCCTGGTTCCTCCATCATGCCTGGAAAGGTAAACCCAACGCAATCAGAAGCCATGACCATGGTCTGCTGCCAGGTGATGGGGAATCACGTTGCATTATCAATAGGAGGCAGCCAGGGTAATTTTGAACTTAATGTGTTTAAACCAATGATGATTTTCAATCTTCTTCATAGCATTGAGCTTCTCTCAGATGCCTGTACTTCATTTACCAAGCATTGTCTTGATGGGTTAGAGCCTAACCATGAGAAAATCCAATCTCATCTTGAGAATTCACTTATGCTTGTTACGGCATTGAACAACCACATTGGTTATGATCATGCTGCGAAGATTGCAAAAAACGCTCATGAAAAGAACCTCACCTTAAGAGAGTCTGCATTAGCACTCAATATGCTTACAAATGCTGAATTTGACCAATGGGTCAAACCAGATCAAATGGTTGGAAATTAAAAAAAATAAACGCGGCCGAGCATATTAAATCTCAATCGAGATTGGAGACTCCATGTTGAAAGTTGGAGACCTTGCCCCTGATTTTACTTTGAAAGCCCACGATAATACGACCTTCGTAACCTTATCCGAAAAAATGGGGACTCGGGTATTGCTTTCCTTTTATCCTGCCGCATTTACTGGAGTTTGTACAAATCAAGCATGTGGACTGAGCGATTATCATCAACAACTGGCTTCGCTTGGATGTGAAGTGTATGGCATTAGTGTTGATGCACCATTTTCGAACAAGGCTTTTGCTGAAGCAAATAACATCCAATATCACTTGTTGTCGGACGTCAATCGAGAAGCCATCAAAGCATTTCACATTGAATATGAGAATTTTGCCATTGAAGGATATACGGTCGCTCAGCGGTCTATTTTTGTCATTGAAGCTGATGGTACAATTGGTTATGTATGGTATGCAGAAACACCGGGCGTCTCCCCAGACATCGATGAAGTCATGAATTTCCTTCAAGGCTAGATTTAACCTATGACAAGCGCTTTGCCGTTTCTTCAAGTGTTTCATCTGCTTTTTGTAGCGTGCGAATGTACTGAGGAATCTGGTGTACATCAATTTCTAAATCCACAAGATCACCAACCCATTCCACCGTTTCTTTATCGATGACTTGAATTGAGGATTCAGGTTCGATAACTCTCCAAATTGAACAGTGAGATGTTTCGTCTTTGTATTGAACATACCACGGAAGATTGCCATATGGGTATTCGCAGATTAAATCTTGTTCTAAGGTGGTTTCGACCCAACAGATGCTGCTCGTAAATGCCCAATTGGCTTGCTGCAACCAATGTATGACATCACTATTTTCAGCACCGGGCTGAAGCCAAATATGTGGCTTTGAAGAATGTATATACATCCATTTTTTCAAAAATTCAAGGGTAGATTCAGGAGATAAAAATACTACAAAGAGTTCAGATTGCTCATTTTGGGGAAATGGGCGAAAGGGCAGGCCATGAATCGCATCTCCAACAGATTGTGGATTGATTGGTATCAGGCGCCAACCACTGTTCTTCATATCCAAAAAAATGCGATTTGAGGGTTTATCAGATTTCTTACTCGCTCCAATGACATGAACAGATTTGACCTGCTTAAGCCATTGAAAATCTGTTTCCATGGCTTTATGAGTGAAACATATTACTTTAATGCGTGTTATCTACTAAACACTCTAATTCCTCAAATATTGATATGGGATTGCCAAAAATTTGAATTAGGTTCTTATTGAATAAATTTCTAATGAGCAATAGATATACCGTGATTTTCACTGCGTTGGTAATGATAATTTCTTCATTGGCTGGTTGTGTGAATCAATTACCCGATTCTGAAGAAATACCTGGTTGTACGAATCCAGATGCAAACAACTTCGTTGAAAACGCTACCGTCGATGATGATTCGTGTGAATTTGACACAAATGTAGAAGATACTGAAAATAGTACTAGTAATGAAACTAGCAATGATCTTGACAATGATGGTATTCTAGATGATGAAGATGATGATGATGACGGAGATGGATGGTCTGATGAAGATGAAGCAAATTGCTTGGAAGATAACGACCCGTTGAATGCCAGTAGTTTTCCTACAGATACTGACGCTGACGGCCTTTGTGACGCTGTTGACACAGATGATGACGGTGATAGTTTTTCAGATGTTGACGAGATTGCATGCATGTCGAATCCGCTCAATGTGAGCGAGGTACCATTGGACACGGATAATGATGGAGTTTGTGATCATTTAGATTCAGTGAACAATCCTCCACTCGCTTGGGGCAATCAGTCAGTTCGATTTATCTATGAAAAATTAGATGCTGAAAATAATCAAAATGTTGAACTTGCAAAACCCTACTACATTGAATTCTCAGCAAATCCGATGGCTGAACAGAATCCTGTGCACCTAGAACAAATTTGCTCAAAGGATGATAATTACACTGAAGATGTTTACAGTGCACATGTCTTTGGCGAGTTCCCATATGAAATTATATCATGGAAAATATACAATGCAAACGGTATTGTATTGGGCATGTTTGTTTCAAATGACAACCTCTCTGCAGAATGGATGAACATGAGTTTTCCTACCATTATTTCAACACAGGATAAAGCAAACCAAGGCAGTGGCCACCTCGAAGCGATGATAACCGATATGGAACAATATGAATGTGAATTGGACAATGATGAACCCATTGATACGGACGGGGATGGATTGCCAGATAGTTTAGAAACCGGTCAATATGGTACCGACCCAAATAATTCTGACACTGATGGTGATGGATTATCTGATGGCTTTGAGGTCGCAAACGGGCTCGACCCACTTGTACCAGAACAAATTGACACTGATGGAGATGGAGTCAATGATGACGTTGATGCCTTTCCCGAGGATGCTTGCGCGGTAAGTGATACAGATGGTGATGGCCTTCCCGATAATATTTTGGATGGTGAAAACGACCCCATACCAAATTGTGAAACTGATTTGATTGAGGATACAGATGATGATAATGATGGTATCGAGGATGTGGACGATGCGTTTCCCTTGGACCCTAATGAACATGCAGATTTTGACCAAGATGGCATTGGAGATAACGCCGATAGTGATGATGATAGTGATGGCGTTGATGATGTAGATGATGCATTTCCACTAGATCCAACTGAATCTCAGGATTCCGACGGTGATGGTGTAGGAGACAATGCTGATGCGTTTCCACTAGACCCAACTGAATCACAAGATTCTGACGGTGATGGCATTGGGGATAGTGCTGATTTGGATGATGATGAAGATGGATGTGATGATGAAATCGATGCATTTCCATTGGATCATTCTGAATGTTTCGACACTGATGGAGATGGCATGGGTGATAATGAAGACTCAGAACCTTGGATCAATAATGACGGTGACGGTAGTTTCAGCATGAATTATACCATGGTGGGAGTAAAGCATGGTCATCA
>MDTE01157944.1_pt1 | contig 15881 bp, 13 predicted proteins | sample 811231 | NCBI WGS metagenome assembly MDTE01 (sample SAMN05326651, study PRJNA326480) | marine metagenome | isolation source: seawater | place: Indian Ocean: Red Sea | collected 2010
TCAATTACATTTTCAATATTTTTTTTACCAAAATAATAAGATACATCAGGAAAGAAATAAAAAGCTCCCTTTGGAATATTAGTTTTTATTCCAGGAATTTCTTTTAATAAAGATAACATTAGATCTCTTCTTTCTTCAAATGCCTCTTGCATATATTTTACTTTTTTTGGATTTGCTTCCATAGCAGTTTTTGTTGCCATTTGAGCTATTGAACATGTTGCAGATGTTACTTGACCTTGAATCTTTGTACATGCATCAGCTATCCATTTTGGGGCAGCAATATATCCGACTCTCCATCCAGTCATAGCAAAGCCTTTTGAAACACCATTAACTGTAATAACTCTTTCTTTTATTTTATCTATACTTGCTAAACTAAAATGTGGTGTTCCAAAATTGATTAATTCATATATCTCATCAGAGATAATATATATATTAGGATATTTTACTAGCATATCCGCGATTTCATTTAATTCAGATTCATCATAAACAGAACCGCTTGGATTACATGGAGTGCTAAATAGAAGTAGTTTTGTTTTTTCTGAAATATTTTTTTCTATTTCACTAGCACTTATTTTAAAATCATTTTGAATATTAGAAGGTATTACAATAGGTTTTCCTTCTGCAAGTTTTATAATTTCATAATAACTAACCCAATAAGGTGCAGGTAGAAGAACTTCATCACCTGGATCTAATAAGCTTAGGCAAACATTAGCTATTGATTGTTTTGCTCCTGTAGAAGTGACTATTTCTTCAGTACTATAATCCAACCCATTATCTCTTTTTAATTTTTTAGATATAGCTTCTTTTAATTCTATTAAACCTGCTACAGGAGTATAGTGAGAAAAATTATTATCAATAGCTTCTTTTGCTGCTATTTTAATAAAATCAGGAGTGTTAAAATTTGGTTCACCCAGACTTAAAGCTATAACATCGTGACCTTTTGCTTTTAATTCTCTACTCATTCTAGCCATTGCCAATGTTGCAGATTCAGATAATCGATTTAATCTGTCAGATATTTTTTTCATTATAAATTTTTTAGTGAAAATTTTATATTTTTAATTTTTTACTAAAATAAATCATAATGTCTAAAAGATTAGTAATTATATCATTTTTTTTCTTTATTCCATATTTATCAAAATCTCAAAAAGTTTTTTCAGTCGAATATGCCAGTCAAGCAGACGTGAAGGTCTATGTTGTTGAATATGCCAGCCAGGCTGATCTAAATGTTTATAAGGTAAATTATTCAAATCAAACAGGTTCTAATAATGGAAAATGGTTTTTTGTTGATTATGTAAATCAGGCTGAAAAGAAAATATTTTTTACTGATTATGCTAATCAAGCTGATATTAAAATATATTTTGTCGAATATTCAAATCAAGCAAAATGGAATAGAAAAGAGAAAATGTATCTATTCTATTAAGACATTATAATAATTCTTGACTAGCCTGATATGCAGTGATTTTCCCTTCTATTACTTTCTTTTCAATTTGGATTAATTTTTCAGAAATCCCTTTTCGAGTATAAAATTGTTTTTTAAGAGCATCTTCAATACTTTCATGTATCCATTGTTTTTGCTGTTCCTGTCTTATGGTGAGAAATAGATTACGATCCTTCATCCATTTCTCATATTCACATATGATACTCCAAATATTTTCTATATTAGTTTTTTCTAATGCAGAACATGTAGTTATTTTAGTATTCCATCCGTTTTTATTTTTAGGTAAGAGGTGAAGTGCTTTTTGATACTCGATTTTTGCTTTTTCAGCATTTTTTATGTTATCTCCATCTGATTTGTTTATCGCTATGGCATCAGCCATTTCAATAATACCTTTTTTTATTCCTTGTAACTCATCACCAGCACCAGAGATTAATAGGAGAAGAAAAAAATCGACCATTGATTTGACAACTGTTTCCGATTGACCAACTCCTACTGTTTCTATTAAAATAATTTCATATCCTGCTGCTTCACATAGTAATATAGCTTCTCTAGTTTTTTTACTTACTCCTCCAAGTGATCCTTTGTTAGGTGAAGGTCTAATAAATGCTAAATTATCCTTTGATAATTCCTCCATTCTAGTTTTATCGCCTAATATGCTGCCTCTATTTATTTCACTACTTGGGTCAATAGCTAGAACAGCTACTTTTTTATTCAAGTTAGTAAGATATTTTCCTAATGCTTCTATAAAAGTAGATTTACCAGCACCAGGAATGCCTGTCACTCCAATACGAATAGATTTACCTGTATATGGTAAGCAGCTTAATAAGATTTTTTGTGCCTTTTCTTGATGTTTTTCAAGATTACTCTCTGTTAAAGTAATAGCTTTAGCTAAACTAGCCCTATCTCCATTTAATATTTTTTGAGTAAGAGACATTTATTTTTTATTTATTTAACAAGATTAATTTGTTTAAAATTTCAATTGCCGCTTCAGTAATAACTGTTCCTGGGCCAAAGATAGCTGAAACTCCACATTCATGTAAGAAATTATAGTCTTGTTTTGGGATTACACCACCTGCAATAATTAGAATATCTGATCTTCCTAATTCTTGTAACTCACTTATAACTTCAGGAATTAAGGTTTTATGTCCTGCTGTCATTGAAGATATTCCAAGTAAATGAACATCATTTTCTACAGCTTGTTTTGCGACTTCTAAAGGTGTTTGAAATAGCGGTCCTACATCAACATCAAAGCCTAAATCTGCAAAAGATGAGGATACTATTTTAGCACCTCTGTCATGACCATCTTGCCCCATTTTAGCCACCATTATTCTTGGCCTTCTTCCAGCAATTTCAGAAAATTTATCAGCAAGATTTAGTGCTTTTTTGAAATTTGTATTATTTTCTATTTCCATTTTGTAAACGCCTGATATTGAATGTGATTTAGCTTTGTATCTTCCAAAAACTTTTTCACAAGCATACGAAATTTCTCCTAAAGTTGCATTTTTTTTGGCAGCTTCAACAGCTAATTCTAAAAGATTTTTCTTATTATTTTTACAAGCATTAGTTAATTTTTCTAATGCTAATTTCACATCTTCATTATTTCTGCTAGATTTTATTTTTTCTAATCTTTTTAACTGAGTTTCTTTAACTATAAAATTATCAACTTCTAAAATTTCTATATCATTAACAATATTTTCATTTTTATATGTATTAACACCAATAATGATATCCTTGCCACTATCAATTCTAGCTTGTTTTCTTGCTGCTGCTTCTTCTATTCTCATTTTAGGAATCCCAGATTCTATGGCTTTTGCCATTCCTCCAAGTTTATCAATTTCTTTGATATGTTGATTAGCTCTATTAATTATATCGTGAGTAAGTTTTTCCAAATAATATGAGCCTCCCCATGGATCGACCACATTACAAATTCCAGTTTCTTTTTGTAAATAAATTTGAGTGTCTCTTGCAATTTTAGCCGAAAAATCAGTTGGAAGCGCTATAGCTTCATCTAAAGCGTTGGTGTGAAGTGATTGCGTTCCACCCATAACTGCAGCCATTGCTTCTATACATGTCCTTGTAATATTATTGAAAGGATCTTGCTCTGTTAAACTCCATCCGCTTGTCTGACAATGAGTTCTTAGAGCTAATGATTTTGGGTTTTTAGGTTTAAATTTCGAAACCATATTTGCCCACATAAATCTAGCTGCTCTCATTTTTGCAATTTCCATAAAATGATTCATGCCTATACCCCAAAAAAATGAGATTCTTGGAGCAAAAGAGTCAATATCTAATCCAGATTTAATTCCAGTTTTAATATATTCTAAACCATCTGCTAATGTGTATGCTAGTTCAATATCAGATGTTGCTCCAGCTTCTTGCATATGATAACCCGAAACACTTATACTATTAAATTTTGGCATATTTTTTGAAGTATACTTAAATATATCAGCAATTATTCGCATTGAGTGTGATGGAGGGTATATATAAGTATTTCTAACCATAAACTCTTTTAAAATATCATTTTGAATTGTTCCTTTAAGTAATTCTTTTTTTACCCCTTGTTTTTCAGCAGCAACAATATAAAATGCCATAATAGGAAGTACTGCTCCGTTCATGGTCATAGAAACGGACATTTTATCTAATGGAATACCCTCAAATAAAATACTCATATCTTTAACGGTATCAATTGCTACGCCTGCTTTTCCTACATCCCCCTTTACACGTTCGTGATCAGAATCATATCCTCTGTGAGTTGCTAAGTCAAATGCAACAGAAAGTCCTTTTTGACCATCAGCTAAGTTTTTTTTATAAAATTTATTTGATTCTTCAGCTGTTGAAAAACCAGCATATTGTCTTATAGTCCAGGGTCTAGTAACATACATGCTTGGGTATGGGCCTCTTAAGAATGGCGGTAATCCCGCTGTAGAATTTAAATGATTGATTTTTTTTAAATCTTTTTGATTATATTTTGAATAAATTTTAATTTGTTCGTTAGATATCCAATTTATTTTCTTTTCAGAATTATTATAATTATTTTTTACATTATATTTTTTTAATAGATCTTTTGTTAGATTTTCAATATAGTAAGATCCAGCAGCTGGATCAAGAACTTTATTAAGATAACTTTCATGTTTTAAAATTAATTGCTGATTTCTAGCAATTCTTCTTGAAAATTCATTGCAGTTATCAAATGGTTGCTTATATGAATTTACGAGTATACCATCCGCACCACCAAATATTGCTGACATGGTTTCAGTTGTTGTTGAAATAATATTATTGTAACAATCTTTATTTTTATTTAGAAGCGAAGTCTCAGCTAAAATAAATGGGTTTTTACCAGTTTTATTTTTCCAAAGAATTCTGAAAGCTCTTAGTTTTGCTATTTCTGTAAAGAAGTTACTCTTAATTCTAAAAATAAATTGTTGATTCATTAAGCTTTTATCTCCATTTTCATATGCATGATCTATTTCTTCTCTTATATTTTTCCCATTTACTTCAATGCTTTTATAAATATAATTTTCTAAATCCCCATTTTCTTCTCCATGAAATGCACCATAAATATTAGATTTTTTTAATTTTTTATTTTTAATATATTCTTTCCATTTCTTTGGAAAATCTCTGTCATAACTTTTGAAATCAATTCTAATATGTTGTATTAGAATATTTTCAAATAGAGTTTCTAAATCTTTTGGATTAGAAATACATAATGCTGTTACTCCATTTTTAACAGCATTTAAAGCAGCTAAATTTCCCTTTTTTGGATTAGAGCCATCTATTAATTGATAAATTTCCCAATCTTTTTTATAATCTATAATTTGTTCTTCAAGAGATTTGTCTAAATGATAAATGGGTTTAGATATAATATCCTGATATTTAGATGTTAAATCATTGAGATTAATATTTAATTTAGATTCAATAATTTTATCCCAATCTAAATTAGAATTATTATTTGAAAAATTATTTTTCATCTATTATCACTATTATATCTTCATTATCTTTTTTCATAAAAAATTTTTCTCTAGCAAATTTTTCTTGGGTCTTTGGATTAGTGCTTAATTGATGTAAGGCAACACTGTCTTTATAGATTTCGTTTTCATAAAATTTTTTTTTCTTTTCTAATGATTTGATTTCTTTTTTTAATTCATATTGTTTTATCCAATTATGAGAATCAAAAAAAGCTAACCATATAATAATTGAAATTGCAGTTAGAGAATATTTATTTTTTATAAACGATGGTATTTTTTTATAATTTTTTTTAAAAAAATTCATTTTAATTTAAATAATTTACCCTAAAAATGGATAATGATAATCTTTAGGTGGGACAAATGTTTCTTTTATTGTTCTAGGGGACACCCATCTTAGAAGGTTTAAAATTGAACCAGCCTTGTCATTTGTTCCAGATGCTCTAGAGCCACCAAAAGGTTGTTGGCCAACAACTGCACCTGTTGGCTTATCATTTATATAGAAGTTTCCAGCTGAATTTTCTAATATTTTCATTCCTTCTATGATAGCATATCTGTCAATTGAAAAAATAGCACCTGTTAAAGCATAGTCGCTTGTTTTATCTATAAGTTCTAGTGTTTCAATCCATTTTTTTTCTTCATATATATATATTGTTATCACGGGGCCAAAGATTTCTTCACTCATTGTTTTAAATTTGGGATTTGTTGTAACAATAACTGTTGGTTCAATAAAGTAGCCTTTAGTTTTATCACAATTTCCACCAATTATTATTTCTGCTTCATCTGATTTTTTTGCATGATCAATGTATTTCTCAATCTTGTCAAAGGAAGTTTCAGAGATAACTGCATTTATGAAATTAGATGGGTCTTCAGGGCTGCCTATTTTAAAAGATTTTATATCTTTTTGGAGTTGATTTTTTATATCCTTCCATAAATTTTTTGGAATGTATGCTCTTGATGCTGCTGAACACTTTTGCCCTTGATATTCAAATGCACCTCTTATAATTCCTGTTGCAACTTCTGATGCAACAGCAGATTTATGAGCTACAATAAAATCTTTTCCGCCTGTTTCTCCAACTATCCTAGGATAGCTCTTGTATAAATTAATATTATTTCCTATTTCTTTCCATAGGTTACGAAAAACATTGGTTGATCCTGTAAAATGTAAGCCTGCAAAATCTTTATGTTTAAAAATTATATCTCCAGCTTTAGGTCCGTCAACTGTAATCATATTTATAACACCATCTGGAAGACCAGCAGCTTTAAATAACTCCATTATAATTTTTGCTGAGTAAACTTGTGTATCTGCAGGTTTCCAAACTACAACATTTCCCATCATTGCAGGCGCTGCACATAAGTTTGCACATATTGATGTAAAATTAAAAGGAGTTATTGCAAAAATGAACCCTTCAAGAGGTCTGTGTTCAAGACGATTCCACATGCCTGGACCTGACTCTGGTTGTTCTTGGTATAATTGAGTTACATATTCTGAATTAAACTTAAAAAAGTCAATTAATTCGCATGCAGCGTCAATTTCAGCCTGAAAAACATTTTTAGATTGAGCAAGCATAGTTGCAGCATTAATTTTGTCTCTAAATGGACCTTTTAATAATTCTGCAGCTTTCAAAAATATGGATACTCTTTGCTCCCATGCCATATTAGACCATTTATCTTTTGCTTTCAATGCACATTTTATAGCTTCTTTTACATGATCTGCGTTTCCATAGCTAAAATGACCTATGACATGTTTATGATCGTGAGGCGGTGTAATTGTTTTTTTATCTTTTGTCAGTATTTTTTCAGAACCTATGTACATTGGTACATCTATTTGTTGATTGTACATTTCTTTGTAAGTAGAAATTAATTTTTTTCTTTCTATAGATCCAGGTGAATAAGATAAAACAGGTTCATTGCTTGCTATGGGTACATTGAAAAATCCTTTTGACATATTTTTATTTTTTTATAAATTGATTTAACAAATATAATTAAATGGACTTTTTTAAAATAAACCTTTAGAGCTTATTTTTTTAAAACCTATAAGTTGATCATAATCTTCTCCAATTTCTTTATGATAAATATAAATTGTATAGTCATTTATTGTTTCAAAATGTGATCCTTCGATAAAGGCACTTGATGTTTTCCCATTATTTTTTAATAAAATATATTCATAATTATAATATCCTTGTTTTAAATATATTTTAGCTTCATAAACTCCGAGCTCCTCATTGTAATTTAATTTGTGAGTATCAGGAAAACCATAATCACTAATTTCTCCATGAATGTATAATTCACCATGAGTTATTTTGTGACTATATGGAAGTGTGAAATGTATTAAAACATAGTCAGATTCAGAATAAAAATCTAAACCATCTTGAGTTCTAATTAATTTTTTTCCATTGATATCTTTAATTAAGCTTGAGTATCTTTGAAAATTTCTACTTTTGTCTTGAAAAAGAAATATTTTATTTGAATCAGAACTTATATTTATATCTTTTATTCTTTCTGTCATGTATCTCAGACTAGAACAATCAAAAAATCTATATTCATTTCCCCCGTCAAATAAGTTTTCTTCTTCATAATCATAAATTATTTCATTTTTTTTTATAAAAACTGGAGTCAAGTTAACTATCGAATTATCAGATCGATTATTTTGTTTTATTACAGTATATAAATTATTAAAAGGATCATCAATATTATATCCATTGTGTTTAATAGTAAAATCTATTTCATGTTGATAATTCCTTTTATCTAGTATTGTTGCTCTTTTAATATTTGCTTCAACATTTATTTTTTCATTTAAAATCATTATTTGTTTACTCAATATTGGTCTGTCTTTTTTATTCTCTTCAAAAACTATTAAAAGATAATTTCCTGAATATATTGGAATCATATTTTTACTAGGAATTGTAGCTTTATAATTAACATAATTTTGAATAGTATTGAATGAATTAGTGTATTCAAAAATTAGTTCTTGACTGAAGCCTTTTAAATATTCAGTTTCTAATAAATTAGATCTTGTCCAGTCTGCATTACAATGAATTAAAGTGTAAAAATAGTTTTTTGGAAGACTATCAAGTTCATCAAATGAAAGTAGTAAGCTATCTTTTTTATTAAGATTTAAAATAGCTTCGCCAAGTTCAAATCCATACGGATGAAGTAAAACTGTATGAATACTAGATTTATATATTTTATTTTCAAAATCATATTGATTATTTTCATCTTCTTGATAGTTTTCAATTTTTTCATACATCGAGTAATTAGATGTTATTTTATTTGAACTACATGAAATTATTAGAAATAAAATTAAAATAAAATAAATGTATTTATTAAAATATTTCATTATGTAAAATTATAAATTAAAATCTTATTGTAATGTTAATCAATTACATATGATATTTTTTGTTTTATCAATATTATTTAGAATCATTATAAATAAGATGATAATGTAAAAGTTGTCCATTTATATTAATTGTTATGTAATATCAAATTTATAATTTTGTACCGAATTTAATTGTTTAAAAAAGATGTCTAAGGATATCAGTCTTAAAAAAGGTTTAAATATTAATTTGAAGGGTGAAGCTGACAAAGTTTATGCTACTGTTTCAAGTTCTGAAAAATACGTAATAAAACCAACTGACTTTCATTCTTTAATTCCTAAGTTGGTTGTGAAGATTGGTGATAAAGTTAATGCTGGCTCAGTGTTATTCTTTGACAAATATAACGAAAGAATTAAATTTACTTCCCCTGTAAGTGGAGAGGTGTCAGAAATAAATAGAGGTGAAAAACGTAGGATTCTTGAAGTAGTAATAATACCAGATGGTGAAATAAAATATGAAGCTTTTCCAAAAGGAAAAGCAAATGATTTTAGTAAAGATGAAATCATTGAAAATCTTCTAAATAGTGGTGTTTGGCCGTTTATTCGTCAGAAACCTTTTGATATTATCGCAAACCCATCAGATTCTCCCAAATCAATTTTTATTTCGTCTTTTAATACCGCTCCAATGGCTGCCGATAATGATTTTGTTCTTCATGGAATGGAAAAAGAATTTCAATTCGGTCTTGATATAGTTTCTAAATTAACTGATGGCAATGTTCATTTAAATATAGACGGCAACACAAATCCATCTAAAGTATTTACTGAAGCAAAAGGTGTAGTAATTAATAGAATTTCTGGTTTGCATCCTTCTGGTAATGTTGGTGTTCAAATTCATCACATTGATCCAATAAACAAAGGAGATGTAATATGGTACTTATATCCTCAAGATGTTATTGCTATTTCAAGATTATTTTCTGAAGGTAAATATGATGCTTCAAGAATAGTTGCTTTAACAGGATCTCAGGTTTTAAAACCAAGATATTATCGTTTAATATCTGGTTCTTCAATTATAAATATGTTAAAAGACAATATTTTAGACCATTCTAACAGATATATTAGTGGTGATGTTTTAACTGGAACTCAAATTCAAAAAAATAGTGCTATTGGTTTTTATGACACTCAAATTTCAGTAATTCCTGAAGGTAATTACCAAGAGTTTTTTGGTTGGTTGCTTCCTGGCTTTAATAAATTTTCAATTTCTAGAACATTTTACTCTTGGCTTTCACCCAAGCGTGATTATATTTTAGATACTAATTTTCATGGTGAAGAAAGAGCTTATGTTATGACAGGACAATATGAGAAAGTACTTCCAATGAATATTTATTTACAACAATTAATTAAAGCATGTATGATTAAAGATATTGAATTAATGGAAAATTTAGGTATTTATGAAATCTCTGAAGAAGATGTTGCACTTTGTGAATTTGTATGTACTTCCAAGATAGATGTGCAAAATATTATCAGAGATGGTTTAGATTTAATTAAAAAAGAATGTTGCTAATAAGATTATGAAAATATTTAAAAATTTATTAGAAACTGTAAAGCCACATTTTGAAAAAGGTGGTAAATTAGAAACAATGTATCCTGCGTATGATGCATTTGAAACATTTTTATTTGTTCCTAATCATACCACAAAAAAAGGCTCTCATATTAGAGATGCCATTGACTTAAAACGTACAATGGTTACTGTAATAATAGCCATGATTCCTGCTTTAATTTTTGGAATGTGGAATACTGGAGCACAACATTTTCAAGCAATTGGGATTGATTTTTCATCATTTGAAGCATTTATGTTTGGTTTTTGGAAAATCATTCCATTAATTATAGTTTCTTATGTTGTAGGTCTAACCATTGAGTTTGCTTTTGCGATATATAGAGGACATTCTGTTAATGAAGGGTATTTAGTTACAGGAATGTTAATTCCTTTAACTATGCCTGTAGATGTACCATTATGGATGCTTGCTATTTCTGTTGTTTTTGCTGTAGTAATTGGAAAGGAAGTATTTGGTGGTACAGGAATGAATATTTTAAATCCTGCTTTAACCGCAAGAGCATTTTTGTTTTTTGCTTATCCATCTCACATGTCTGGAGATAAAGTTTGGATACATACAGGTGATAATTTAACTATTGATGGTTATTCAGGAGCAACTGCATTAGGAGATTTAGCAGCTGGATTCCCTAGTGGATATTCAATGCTAGAAATGTTTATTGGAACAATTCCAGGCTCAATTGGAGAAACTTCCTCACTTGCTATTTTAATAGGTGCTGCTATACTTATTATTAGTGGTATTGGAAGTTGGAGAATAATCCTTTCAGTTTTTGCCGGTGGTTATGTTATGGGATTATTATTTAATCTTTGGGCTGCAAATGAGTTTATGTTACTTCCAGCTGTAGAACATTTATTTTTAGGAGGATTTGCTTTTGGAGCTGTTTTTATGGCTACTGACCCAGTTAGTGCTACTCAAACTAACATTGGTAAATATGTATATGGTTTTTTAATTGGCCTTCTTGCTATACTTATTCGTGTATTTAATCCAGCATATCCAGAAGGTATGATGTTAGCTATATTGTTTATGAATGTTTTTGCTCCTTTAGTAGATCATTATGTAATTCAATCAAATATTAATAAAAGATTAAAACGATTAAAAGTAGCATAAAGATGGACAAGAATTCAAACATATATACTTTTAGTTTCGCAGTTTTAATGGTGGTATTGGTTGCTTCTTTACTAGCAGTTGCTGCAATAAGTCTCAAGCCATATCAAGAAACTAATGTTGAGCTTGAAAAGCAACAAAATATTTTAAATTCTGTTGGTATAAAGGTTGATCGTGATTCAGCTAATATTTATTACAATAAATACATTACAGAATCATTTGTATTAAATAATAAGGGAGAAAAAACAGTAGGCAATGCTTTTACTGTCGACCTTGCTAAGGAGATAAAAAAGAATTATGATCAACAAATCTTTCCTGTTTTTGTTAGTGAAATAAATGATGTTAAATCTTACATCCTTCCAATGAGAGGCAAAGGACTTTGGGGACCTATATGGGGCTATATAGCTTTAGAAAGTGATGCTAATACTATTTTAGGTGCTGTGTTTGATCATAAATCTGAGACTCCTGGATTAGGAGCAGAAATAAATCTTCCTTGGTTCCAGGAGCCTTTTATTGGTAAAAAAATATTTAATGGTGATCAATTTGTTTCTATAAAAGTTACTAAAGGCGGTGCTGATAAAGATGATTTACATGCAGTTGATGGAATCTCTGGTGGAACAATCACTGCAGATGGTGTTTCAGATATGTTGTATGAAAGATTAAATAATTACTTACCATATCTTGATAAGCAAAGAAAACAATATGATATAAAATATGAATCTGATAGTTTAGTTGTTGATAGTTTAACATATAAAGCATTTAATTTTAATTAAAATGAGCTCAAATAAAGAATCATTATTTTCTAAAAAGAACAGAAAGCTGTTAAGTGATCCACTTAATGATAATAATCCAATTACTACACAAGTTTTAGGTATTTGTTCAGCTTTAGCAATTACTGTTCAATTAAAGCCTGCAATTGTTATGGCTATTTCTGCTGGAGTTGTTATGTGTGTTGCAAATGTATTAGTTTCTTTTATGAGAAATTTAATTCCTTCTAGAATCAGAATTATTGTTCAGCTCGTTATTATTGCTGCATTAGTAATATTAGTTGATCAAGTTTTAAAAGCTTTTGTTTATGATGTAAGTAAAGAACTTTCAGTTTTTGTAGGTCTAATTATTACAAACTGTATTATAATGGGTAGATTAGAAGCTTTTGCTCTAGCAAATACTCCATGGAAATCTTTTTTAGATGGTCTGGGAAATTCATTTGGATATGGTTGGATATTAATAGTCGTAGCATTCTTTAGAGAATTATTAGGTGCAGGTACTTTATATGGTTATCCAGTAATTGAAAAATTGGGATTATACGAAATGGGATATGAAAATAATGGAATGATGATTTTACCTCCAATGGCATTGGTGACTGTAGGTATAATAATTTGGATACAACGCTGGAAAAATCGTGATTTAATAGAATCTTAAAGATTATAAAATGCAAGATTTAGCAAACATATTTATAAAGTCAATTTTTATTGATAACATGGTATTTGCTTATTTTTTAGGCATGTGCTCATACTTAGCAGTTTCAAAAACTGTTAAAACATCAGTTGGAATGGGAGCTGCTGTTATTTTTGTTTTAGGAATAACTGTCCCAATGAATTATTTATTAGAAAATTATGTTTTAAAAGAAGGTGCTTTAGCTTTAACATTAGGAGAAAGCTTTATTGATGTTGATTTAAGCTTTTTAAGTTTCATAATGTTTATTGCAGTTATTGCTTCAATGGTTCAGTTAGTTGAAATGATAATTGAAAAGTTTTCACCAGCTCTGTACGGATCACTTGGAATTTTCCTTCCCCTAATTGCTGTTAATTGTGCTATTCTTGGTGGTTCTTTATTTATGCAAGAAAGAGATTATAGTAATATCACAGAAGCTACAGTTTTCGGTCTGGGTTCTGGATTAGGTTGGTTTTTGGCTATAGTTGGTATTGCTGCAATTAGAGAAAAAATTAGATATTCAAATGTTCCTGCACCTTTAAGAGGTTTAGGAATAACGTTTATAATTACTGGATTAATGGGTATTGCCTTTATGAGTTTTATGGGTATAAAATTATAAGTTTATGATATTATTAGGTTTAAGTACTACAACAATCATCTCTAGCATTGCTATTTTTTTACTAGTAATTTTAACTCTTGTTAGTATTTTATTATTTGCAAAAGCAAAATTAATACCCTCTGGAAAAGTTAAAATTAGTATTAATGGCGAAAAGGAAATAGAAGTTGAAGGTGGTTCAACTCTTTTAAATACATTAAGTAATAATGGAATATTTTTACCATCCGCATGTGGTGGGGGTGGAACTTGTATACAATGTACTTGTCAAGTAAATAGTGGTGGAGGTAGTATCTTACCGACAGAAGAACCTCATTTTTCTAGAAAGGAAATTGAACAAAATTACAGATTAGGTTGTCAAGTTAAGGTTAAAGAAGATATGGAAATATCAATACCTGAAGAGGTTTTTGGTGTAAAAAAATGGGAAGCTAAAGTTTTATCTAATTATAATGTAGCTTCATTTATTAAAGAATTTATTGTTGAAGTTCCTGAGGATATGCCATATGAAGCTGGAGGTTATATTCAAATTGAGATTCCTGATTGTGAAATACCTTATTCAAATATTGACATTTCAGCTCATCCAGAAGAACATCCAGATGAAATTGATAAGTTCAAAAAAGAATGGGATAGTTTTAATTTGTGGCCATTAGTAATGAAGAATGATGAAGAAGTTGTTAGAGCATATTCTATGGCTTCATATCCAGCCGAAGGTCGAAAAATTATGTTAAATGTTCGTATTGCTACACCACCATGGGATAGAGCAAAAAATAATTGGATGAATGTAAATCCTGGTGTTGCTTCTTCTTATATATTTAGCCGTAAGCCTGGCGATATGGTTACTATTTCAGGACCTTATGGAGAGTTTTTTATTAATAACTCAGAAGCTGAAATGTTATATATCGGTGGTGGTGCTGGTATGGCTCCAATGCGTTCCCATTTATATGAGTTATTTAAAACTTTAAAAACAGGTAGAAAAGTATCATATTGGTATGGAGGACGTTCTAGAAGAGAGTTGTTTTATTTAGATCATTTTTATTCTTTAGAGAAAGAATTTTCAAATTTTAAATTTAATTTAGTTCTTTCCGAGCCTTTACCAGAAGATAATTGGAAAGAAAAAAAACATATTGATGATGAAGGTGATGGTTTTGTTGGATTTGTTCATCAAGCTGTTATAGATCATTATTTAAATCACCATGAAGCACCTGAAGATATAGAGTTATATTTTTGTGGCCCGCCTTTAATGAACCAAGCTGTCTTAAAATTAGCTGAAGATTGGGGTATTCCAGATGAAAATGTTCGTTTTGATGATTTTGGTGGATAATTAATATAATCTAATGAGATTTTATTTAACATTATCTTTCTTAATTCTTCTTTTCTCTTGTTCAGATAATAATCAAAAAATGATTTTAAATCAAAATGTTGGTTATGTTCAAGGCACAACTTTTAATATTAAATATTTAAGTAGTTCATTACAAGACTATAAAACTGAATTTGATAGTATTTTTTCAGAAATAGATCTTTCTCTTTCTTTATATATAGATTCATCAATAATAACAAGATTTAATAAAGGAGACACATTAATTCGCTTAGACTCAAATTTTTTATCTGTTTTTAATGCATTTAAGAAAGTTGCAAATAGCACTAATGGAAACTTTGATTGTACAATAAGTCCATTAATAAATGCTTGGGGATTTGGTGTGACAAAAAAAGAGAAAATAGATTCTTTTATAATATCAGATTTATTAAAAAAGACAGGCTACCAGAAAATATATTTAAAAAATGATTCTACTTTATATAATCCTTCAAATGTTCAGTTAAATTTTGATGCTCTTGCACAAGGTTTTACTGTTGATGTCATTGCTAATTTTTTAGAAAATAATAATATTAATAATTTTTTAATTGAAATTGGTGGAGAATTAAGAGCAAAAGGTAAAAATATAAATAATAAAAATTGGCGTATTGGAATTGAAAAGCCTAGTAAAATTATTGATAATAAAAATCGCTTTCAAACTGTTATTGAGCTTAAAAATAAATCAGTGGCAACTTCTGGAAATTATAGGAAATTTTATTTAGAGAATGGTAAAAAATATTCACACTCCATTAATCCATTTAATGGCTATCCAGTCAAACACAATTTATTAAGTGTAACTGTAATAACTGATAAATGTATTTATGCTGATGCATATGCGACTGCATTTATGGTAATGGGAGTAAAGAAAACAAAAGATTTTTTGTTACAAAATGAAGATTTAGATGCTTTTTTAATTTACCAAAAAAATAATATTTTAGAAACATGGAGTACTAATGGTTTCAAAAATATTGAACTTAATTAGTTTAATCATTTTTACATTGTTCTTCAGGTTCTGCCCCACACAGTGAACACTTTTCTCCTTCTTTATTTTCA
>MDTE01042076.1_pt1 | contig 15878 bp, 13 predicted proteins | sample 811231 | NCBI WGS metagenome assembly MDTE01 (sample SAMN05326651, study PRJNA326480) | marine metagenome | isolation source: seawater | place: Indian Ocean: Red Sea | collected 2010
CTTCGGAGGTGGCTGCGGTGGTGACCGTTGCCGATTCACTCGACGACTTCAGCGCTTTTCGCTGAGCCATGAGTGCCTGAAGCGTTGGCGTAAGTTCGGCAAGGGCTTCTTTGTCCCCAAGGGCTTTTGCTTCCTGGTAGAGGGGCTTAAGGGCTCGAAGTTCATTTTCAACCTGTTCAAGTTCTGAAAGTTCGGCGACAGGTTCGTCATCGATCAATTCAACCGTAGGGGCGTCACGTATCTCCGCTACTTTCTCTTCCATGGCCGCCTTTCTCATCACGATGATTTCACGGTCAAGAGCATGGCCGAATCGATCGGCATAGCGCTCCAAGAGTGACCCTGCTTCTTTGTTGCTGATTCGGTCGATATGACCGTAAATCTGTTGAAGTGGTTTCTCAGAGCGCTTTGCCCAAAGTTCGTTGTAGCCCTTTTCTTCTGCGATGCTTGAAAGGCTCGTCGATGGATCGTTCACAGGGAGTGGCGTTGGTGCATCAGGAAGCGGTGCTGCTGGCAACGGTGCGGTTGCTGGAGCAGGAATCGGGGCAGGCATAGGTGCAGGGAGTGGCAAGTCGGGCGTTGGAGCGCCTGGAAGCGGTGGCAATGGAGCGCCGCCAGGAGGCAACGGTAGCGGTGCAGGTAGACCCGCAGGAGGTGGCAAATCTGGCATTGGCAAGGGGGCATCTTTGCCTTTGGATTTCTTCCCTCGTCGCAGACCCAACGGACTCACCTCATCCCAAGGGATGGGAAACCACCCTTGAACCTTACCTCAGTCTGTAACCGTTGACTTCGGTTTCTTTGAGGAGTTTATGTGGCGTCAAATGATGGTTGCCCATCCCTTGAGAACCAAGAATGTGGCGCCTGATTCATTCACCTGTATTCGCTTACCCATCTCGCTTTCATGACGAACTTCACCAAACTGCGCAATGGCATCGTCAACCACCCATTCAACCTCCAAGGATGTATCATTGCCAAGGACAAATGCATCGTGCAGTGGATTGTATGGGTTCGCACCATCAGGGTCAAGACGTGAGAGGGGAAACTCCGTGACGCGCATTCCAGATTTCCCGTGCAGTGATGTCGGCCATCGAATTTGGCGACGAACATCAATCGTCACGACTTCATCCGTTTCTCCCGCTGAACCAAGAACAACCGATGCGTCTGCTTTGAGCAAATTGAGAAAGAGGCTTTGATAATTTCCGAGCAACTCGAATTTGCCTTCCTTGAGGCGTTTCACGCGATCCTCATGACCCATGAGCTCAGCAAGGCGCTTGATTGCTGTTGCAGACCGTTGGGAAGTTGTGCCTTCTCGCTCTTGTAAGGATTGGAGTTCTGCTTCCAAGTTTTTGAGCCGTGCATGACTGCCCTCTTCGTTTCGATGAATTCCTTGCAGTTGGTCGATCATTGAATCCATTCCCTCGCGGATTCGTTGCGTCCAACCGCGTGCGTTCTGATCATGGTAGCGTGCGAGTCCTCCTTGTACATCCACGCCTTCTCCGCGAATGTGCGACACCAATTCTCGGCGTGCTTCTGAATCGAGGTGGAACAACTTCGGATCGCGGTAATGAAGATGAAACCCGCGATGACCAGAGAAGGTCACCTGCAAATACTTCTCTTCAAAGCCAAATTCAGGTTCCAAATAATCATTCCACAACGACCACGCTTGGTCTTGGATGACGGCAAGCATCCCAGGAAAATCACGATCGGTCACACCCGGAAGGTGGTCACCATCAAGATCAAAGATCAAATCTGCGCCCTGCCACAACTTATCGGCCATTTTGAGTTCAAACGGCCGTCGCCAATACGCTGTTGAGTAGAAACAGGAATGCATGGCCCGTTCCGAGAGAAAGGATTGGACTTGATGGATGTCAGAGAACGACTTGTGTCGCAACGGTGGTGCGCCACCAAACGGGATAAACATCCATTCACGGGTGCGTATACGAGGTGGCGACCACAGCGGTGCAGAGCGGTAATACTGGCCGAATCGATGTGCGAAACGTGCCCAACCCGTTGCCATGAATTCGCCCTCATCATGAACGAAGGGTTGAGGGTTCTTGAAGAAAGCCGTTTCAATCTTGCTTCATCCAGAAGCGTTCGTCGGCATCGGCAACCACCGTGACGGTGTCGGCACCCGTTGCCTCAACATAGTGCTCCCAACACATGTAATATTGGTCAACGACCATGGCATTGCCGAAGGTCAAACGCATGCCACATTTATGACAGCGGGGTCCAAGTTCACCGTTTGGTGCTTGTGCGAGTTGGACATGTTCATGCGGCATAGCGTTCCTTCCTATTTGTTGGGGAGTCATCCTAGTCTTTGAACTTGAGGGAGGCTCACCATTCTGTTGTATCAAACTCTGCCCCCTCAACCCAAGCGAGCAGGTCAAGGGCAACCACACAAGATTCGGCGACTTCTGGAAGTGGGTCATTTACAAATCGCTCAAGTGTTGGGACGATGGTTCGGTCACCGATGGCGCCCATCGCTTCAGCGGCTTCATGCCGCACCATCACGTGTTCTTGTTCATCTTCAAGACGAGCGACAAGGGATGGCAACGCGGTTGGATTTTGCATTTGGCCGAGCACGTAAGCCAGTTCGTGGCGAAGAAGGGCACTTTCTGCGCGGAAACCAGAGCAAAGGGCCTCAACGGCTTTATCGCTTCGATGGTTGCGCAAAGCAAAGACGGCTCGCATGCGCTGAAACATCGGGGCTTCTTCGTTGCAAAGCGTCGTCTTCCACGCGTCGACATCTCCGTTTTGCGTAGGCGGTGCTGGGTCAACCGACCCGAATTGACTGACTTGCGGTTTGCGTTCCGTTGGCTTCATGGAACCACCTACGGAGCACCAATGAACTGCAATCCATCAGCGTCAAAATCATCACGAATCAAGCCAATGGATTGTCCTTCTTTGATGAATTGTCTGATCGATTGACGTCCCTCATCTCTATAGTCGATGGTACGGTCGTTGACATACATACCAACGAACTCCCTGTTGGTCTCATCATCTATTCCACGGCCCCAAGCTTTCGCAAATTCCAAGGCCTCATCGGGTGATTGAAGTGCGTATTCTATGCTCATTTTGGTGTACTTGGTGATGTCCTCCATCACCTGTTGTCCAAGGTCTCTACGAACGACATTTCCGCCCAAAGGCATGGGCCAATTGTTGGTTCTTGTGTTCCACCACTTGCCCAAGTCAATGAGAACATCAAGGTCATGGTCAACATAGGTCAATTGGCCCTCATGAATGATGAGGCCGCTTTGATAGGTGTCGTCAAGAATGCGCGGTATGATTTCATCAAAAGGGACCACTTCAACCTGACAGTCACCCCAAGCAAGACGAAGACCAAGATAGGCGCTGGTTTTCAGACCTGGGACGGCAATGATGTTCGCCTTTGCATCCGCTTCACTGACGCCTTTCTTGCACACGATCATCGGACCATAACCCTCGCCCATCGATGCACCGCAATTCATCAACGCATAGTGCTCGGCGATGTCGGGATAGGCGTGAATTGACACTGCAGATACTTCCAAATCCTGGTTCATTGCGCGGTGATTGAGCGTTTCAATATCTTGCAATTCGTGAACGAAATTGTAGCCTGGTGTGGGAAAGGCGCCTGTGGTCATGGCGTGAAACATGAATGCATCATCAGGGTCAGGACTGTGCCCGATTCGAACGATTTTGTTGCCGTTTTCATCAAGAGGGAGTTCAACCATACCAACGCCACCTGCACGACCTTCATGAACCAACCGTTTCAATTTCTATACATCGGCGACATCACCATGCGAACTCAGGTTCATTTGCAATTCCACACGCTTTTTTCAGAAATCTGAAAAGGCCGTCGAGGTGATGCTGGTTTAATCGGTTGAACACCTCGCCATAATATTGGTCCAAGCGTTCAAACGACAAGCCGGATTTGTCCATCGACCAGGCGATGACTGCGTTCCTCTTTTTCTCATTCAATTCGAACATCTTGAGGTTGGACAAGAGCGCTTCATGGGCGGACTGAAGGAGAGGTAACGGGGTGTCTTTTCTCGCCACAAAGACGCCAAAAATCATGGGCAAGTGTTCCATCTCCATCCATGCAGTCCCCAGGTCCATCTGAACCATTTCAGGAAATTCACGGGCTGCTTCAAGTGCTCGGTCTCCGATGAGCAATGCCCCATCCGCGAGCGCCATCATCGACTCATAATCCGGTCCTGTTGAGATGTATTTCATGTCCATGCCTTTTCTCTCGATGAGGTGTTTGAGGAGTGCCACCGAGGTCGCGGAATCACTTGGTAAAGCGATGGTTTTCATCGATGTGAGAGGGACTGCACCGAACAGAAGGACACTCCCAACCTCTCCTTGGCTCCCGATTCCAATATCGGGAAGCAGAACAAGTTCGTCTGCATGCCGAGCATAATCCGCCGCTGGAATCGGCGCAAGAATACAATCTCGCCGGAGCACGTGACCTGTGAGCCAGGAAGGAGGTGCAGAGAGAACATGCCAATCATCGGACAGTTCGTGAAACAATGGATCGCAATTGATGAACGCCACCCTACCGATGGTTCGGGTCCAAGTCTCCTGCGTCATTGAATCACCTCAGGAGGCCATCGGCAATCGACGGCTTGGCACCGGCTCAGGTGGCGTGTAGTCATTGAAAACGGAATAAACAGTGTTCCTTTGAACCGGCTGGCAGCCCGCATCACAAATCAATCGGGAGAGCTTTGTTCGGTCGTGGTCCAGCGGGGCGTTTGAGCCTGCGAGGTGCATGATGGATTCTTTTTGAACCGTACCGTCGATGTCATCAGCACCAAATTGCAACCCAAGTTCCGCAAGGTGATCACCGATGTTCATGCGGTACGCTTTGATGTGGGGGATGTTGTTCAGCATGAGCCTCGAGACCGCGATGGTTCGCAGAATTTCTGAACCCGTGGCCAATTGTGCTTGGGGGAGTCTGGTGTGATCTGGGAGAAAGGGGTACGGGACAAAGCATTGGAAGCCGTTGGTCACGTCATTGACCTCGCGCAGAGAAATCATGTGCTGAACACGTTGTTCAATGGATTCAATGGTCCCAAACAACATGGTGCAATTGGATGGAAGCCCGATTTCATGGGCCTCTCGATGAATGCGCAGGTACTCTTCAGAACTTTCCTTGCCGTTGCAAATAATAGCACGGACATCGTCATCAAGGATTTCTGCACCCCCTCCTGGAAGTGAGGTAAGCCCAGCGATTTGCAGTCGCTTGAGCACGTCTTTGGTCGTTAGCGATGAACGTTCGGCGAGGTGTTTGATCTCCACTGCCGTGAGGGCTTTGATGGAAATATGAGGGAAGCGTTCCTTTGCTTCGTGGAACATCATCTCGTAATGTTGGACATCCCATTCTGGATGGAGGCCACCCACTGAATGAACCTCATCGACAGCATCAGCATACCGGCCAAGGTCATCGAGGTATTCATCAACGGACATGGCATAAGCATCGCTGGCCTTCGGACCTCTGCGGAAGGCGCAAAATCGACAAGCGAGAACACAAATGTTGGTTTGGTTGATGTGGACGTTGGAATTGAAGAATGCTCGTGTGCCAAAACGGGCTTTTCGGACTGCATGAGCAAGTGCACCAATTTCGTGAAGATCAGGATGGTTGTAAAGGAGAAGACCATCCTCGTGTGAAAGGGCCACATTCTGTTTGAGTTTTTCAACGATCTTTTGGAGGTCGTTTGACCACGAGGTGTTCGCGTCCAATTCATCGCCCAAACGTTTCAACCAGTCATGGGCCTCACCTGCCAACGGCACAGGTTGTTGGGCCTCCATGGTTTCTTGAAAGGACATCCATTCATGAAGATGTGCATTCATCCATCAGCGAGTTTTCACGGCCAAGAAACCCGACTTGACGATGAACTTTCGGAACTCCTCGATGATGAAGACAGAAGAAGCCACCATCAAGACGATGCCCCAATCGTTGAGTGTGATGGTGGTCGTGGTGAGTAAGTTTCCGATTTCAATGCCAATGAGCGGTATTGACACATCGGCAAGTTGAACAAAGAACAACAGCAAACCACCGGAGATGAGCAAGGCGTAGTTGATGGCACGGTTTGAGAAGAGACCAAGTTCAAACACACTCTCTTCGTTCGAACGGCAATTCAAGACATTGAACAACTGATAAACGATAAACACAGAAAATGTCATGGTTTGTGCATGCGCAAAATGACCGTCGGCATAGGCTTGCCAATCATCGATGGCCTGTTGGTCACCATCAAGACAGGCATCCACATCAAAGGCACTGGTCGCTGTTTCGCTTGGCAACATCTCACAAGTTGCCAGACCTCCTCCCGCAAGATAGAACACGGCCAATGTACCAACAACCATCACTGCTCCGAGATAGAAAATCAACGAAATATCACGGGCATTTGGCAGCCCCTCATCGACGGGTCGAGGGGGGCGGTCCATGACGCTTCCATGTTTCTTTTCGACACCCAACGCAACTGCGGGGGGACCATCCATCAGGATGTTGATCACAAGAATTTGGGTCGCCGTCAGGGGCAAGGCCTCCGGGCCAAACAGAACCGTTGCAAGCACCAACAATGTGACTGCTGCAACGTTGGTTGATACTTGGTAACGGACAAAATTACGAATGTTTTGGTAGATTTTACGCCCCTCTTCAACGGCGTGGACGATGTTTGCAAAGTTGTCATCCTGCAGAACCATATCTGCAGCGTCCTTGGCAACATCGGTTCCTGCAACGCCCATGGCAATACCGATGTTTGCACCGGAAAGTGCAGGTGCGTCGTTCACGCCATCGCCTGTCATGGCAACAATTTCCCCTTGTTCCTGCAAGGATGAAACAATCCTCATTTTTTGGTCGGGCGTGACGCGAGAGAAAATGGAGACTTCGCTGGAAATTTTTGGCAGATCTTGGTCCGATAGGGCGGCTAAATCCTTACCGTCCAAGGCCTGCGTTGATCCATCGGTAATGTCCAATTCTCGCCCAATAGCGGAGGCCGTCATGGCTTGGTCGCCCGTAATCATCTTCACCTTGATACCAGCACGCTGACATGTTTCAATCGCAGCCTTGACCTCAGGTCGAGGCGGGTCCATGATACAAAAGAGGCCGAGGAAGATCAGATCCGATTCAATCGTTTCCAGATCCTCAATCGATTCGCCATCCTTTACTTTTCGAGCAAATAGCGCAATCACACGCATGGCCTCAGAACCCATCTGGTTGTTCAATTCGGCAATGGTTTGCCTGTCTTCATCGGTGAGCGGCACGATGATGTTATCAACGATCTTTGAAGTTGCGAGCGTCTTGTATCCTCCTGCGCTCCCCTTGGAAAAGACCCATGGTTCACCCTCGTATTCGTGAACGACGCTCATGCGTTTTCGGACTGAATCGAAAAAGAATTCATTGAGGCGGGGGTGACGGTGAGAGAACTTCTTCACATCACCGTTCACTTTCCAACCAGCAACCGCGCATGCGGAGTCTGTCGGGTCGCCAATCGCTTGCCAGCGACCGTCCGCCTTGACGATGTTGGAATTGTGACACAGCGACAAGCAAGCACCGAGAAGTCTGAAACTCAGGTCGGCCTGGCGGGAACGCAAGTCTTCATCGTTCAGTTCAACCCCGTTACAAACGAGATGGCCGTTGGGCTCAAACCCTTCTCCAGTCACGCCAAAGTCCCGCTCAAGGGTGTAGATTTGGCGGACAGTCATTTGATTCTTGGTGAGTGTCCCCGTCTTATCCGAACAGATAACCGTGGTAGAACCAAGTGTTTCAACCGCCTTCATGCGACGAATGATCGCCTTGTGTCTGGCCATGTTGCGCATACCCAAACTCAACGTGATGACGAGAATGATGGGGAGGCCCTCAGGTACGATGGCCACAAAGATGGCGATAGCGACGATGAATTGAGCAACTGCTACTTCCTTGAGGTCAACGCCAGGTTTTCCATAAGAAACGACCAAGTTCAGCGAAACGAGCAAAATAGCGACGATGAGCGCGATAAATCCAAGGAACTTTCCAAGGCTCTCCAACTTGAGTTCAAGTGGTGTTTTTGGTGTCTGAGCCTCGGCAATGTTGCTGGCAATTTTACCGAGTTCAGTCTTCATGCCAGTGGCGACAACCAAGCCCAATCCACGGCCCGATGAGACGGTTGTACCCATGTATGCCATGTTGGTTCGATCTGCAAGCACCGTGTCGCGGGGCAGGGGTTCAATGGTTTTCCGTACCGTCAGGGATTCACCAGTAAGGGCCGACTCGTCGACCTTGCATTGTTGAGACCAAAGCATTCGAACATCTGCGGGCACGTTGAGACCCTGTTCAAGGCGAACAACGTCTCCTGGGACCAATTCAGAGGTCGGAATTTCGGTCTCAAAATCTCCACGTATGACCACACAATTGGAGATGGACATCTGTTTGAGCGAATCCATGGCCTGTTCTGCTTGATTTTCCTGCCAGTAACCAAAGAATGCATTGGCGGTGAGAACGATGAAGATGAAAATGGCATCGCCGGGATGGTCCGGCTTGATGGCAAGGGCTACCAAAGCAGCACCAATGAGGAGGTAATTTAACGGGTCGTTGTACTGCGAAAGAAAGCGAAGAAAAGCTGGCGTTTTTTCAGCCTCTGAGAGCTTATTCATGCCGTATTTATTCTGACGAACAAGGACTTCATCCATATGAATGCCGCTTTCTGAACTGTCCTGCTGCACGAGGCTTTCTTCTGAAGTCAAATCGTGCCACATCGTTGACATTTGCATCACACCTTGGCCCAAACACGAGGTTCAAACCAACACAACCACCTGTAACCCACCTATTATGTTGGCGTCCACTGTCCCATGACAACTTTCTCAGAAAATACAACGAGCACAACTTCATTGAGCGAATCGTGCTGAAGTCAGCAGAACCCAATCATCTCAGAATGGATAATGGACGATACGTTCCCGATGGTCGTCTTCAAACCTCTCGAACATTTGACGAATGGTGCGCTTGTCGACGTTGTGAACGTTACGAGTTACCAAAGAATCGAGGTGAGAGGAATCGGCATGCATCCGTACAATGCTGATGGTGTAGCCGTATTTTTTGGCGAGAAGAACGTACTTTTCATATTCCCAATGGCAGGTGTTCGTGTTGTCCACGACGACATCGATTTCGTCATTGAGGACGGCGTTGATGAACTGGTTGAGACAGTGTTGATGTGCATCACCAATCCTCGACTTCTGAAAGCGATAGTGACCATGTTCATCCAAAAAGAAGGAGTCGGCGGAGCAAATCACCGCATCACGGTGGTGTTTCTTTGCATACGTCGATTTACCTGAACCTGGCAAACCTCGTAACACTGTAACCGTTTTTTCCGCGGTCATCCAAACAAGACCATTCGTCCTCCGTTGATAAATCGCCCTATGTGACTTCATCCAGGCTGGTTCATGAACAGAATCAGCTATCGTAGCCTATACCTACTGGGACCAATTCGACGCCACATGAGCGGGGCGCAAGAGCCGTATATCTCGTCAGACGAGTCCCCCATGGAACTCACCCTTCGTGTGATCTTGGTTGGCATCGTCTTGGGCGTGCTGATGACCGCAGCCAATGCCTACCTGGGGTTGTACGCAGGAATGACGGTGTCCGCAAGCATCCCTGCAGCCGTCATGTCGATGATCATCCTTCGCTCGTTCTTCAAGGATGTCTCGATTCTGGAAAACAACGCTGTGCAAACCATGGCATCAGCGGGTGAGTCCCTTGCTGCTGGCGTTATTTTCACCGTACCAGCCCTGCTCGTGATGAGCCTCTGGACCAGCATTCAGTGGATGGAGACGCTCATCATCGCAACGTTGGGAGGTTTACTGGGCACGATGTTCACCATTGCGTTGCGCCGCTTGTTCATCGTTGAGGAAGCACTCCCCTATCCCGAAGGCGTCGCATGCAGAGAAGTCTTGGTTGCTGGAGAGGAGGGGGGCGAAGGTGCCTTGGCAATCCTCTACGCATTGGCCATTGGTGGGCTTTATGGATTGATGGTCAAAGGCTTTGAAGTCACGCACCACACCGTTGAGGGCGCTGTCTCTTTCCTCTCAACACGCCTGTATGCAGGAATGGATTTGTCCATCGCGTTGCTGTCGGTTGGTTACATCGTCGGTATACGTATTGCTTCGTTCATTTTCTTTGGCGGCGTTCTCGGGTTTGGCTTGCTCGTCCCGATGTACGGTTTGATTTACGGATGGCCCGCAACCGATTCACTCGCTGATGGTTTCTGGCTCATATGGGCATCACAAGTTCGCTATGTTGGTGTCGGTGCAATGGTTGTTGGCGGCATCTACACGCTGTGGTCCATGCGAACGACCATCATCACAGGATTGTCGAAGGCCTTCATCAAGACCGAACAGCAGGACATGGTTCTACCGCGCACTGAACAAGACCTTCCTATGGACCGTGTTTTCATGGTTTGTGGCGTCTTGGTGGTTCTCACGTTCTTCTTCTACTGGTGGGCAACAGCATCCCTCGTCCTCGCACTTGCAGGTGCTCTGTTTTTGGCATTTGTAGCCTTCTTTTTCGCTGCTGTCGCTGGTTACATCGCTGGTGTTGTCGGGTCCTCAAATTCTCCTGTGTCGGGCATGACCATTGCAACGCTTCTGTTTACCGTTGGTTTGGTCTATGTCGTGGGCGATCTCATTTTGGGAATGGCCACCACCGATTTGATGTACGCAACCTTGCTCATTGCCGCCATCGTTGCATCGAGCGCTGCCATCGCAGGCGATGTCATGCAGGATCTCAAAACAGGACACATGCTTGGCGCCACCCCGAAGCGGCAGCAGGTCGCTGAAATTGTCGGTGTGTTGACAGGAGCTGTTGTTATTGGGCCTGTCCTTTCTCTCTTGCATGATGCATTCAGAATATCTCAAACGGCCTGTCAATTGAATCCATTGCCCAACGACCCAACGTGTTCAAAAGCACTTCTTGCACCACAGGCAGAACTCATCGGCGCCATCATCCAAGGTGCGTTTGGTGGTGATTTGAATCTTCAAATGGTCGTTTTGGGAGCGGCCATCGCCGTTGCGTTGATCCGACTTCAAATGCCTGTCATGAGTGTGGCTATCGGAATTTATCTCCCTCTCGGGCTCTCGGTCCCCATCATGGTCGGTGGCATCATCTCCCACATCTTGTTGCGAAGTGCACATCTTCGCGTTGACGGTGTCCTTCGTGAAGAGCCTTCGCCGCGAGCCCTTGAGGCTGCCAAAGAGGTTGAAAGCCGTGGTGTGCTGATCGGTGCTGGATTTATCGCAGGTGAATCCATCATGGGCGTCTTCATTGCGGTGTTGATCGTGGCGAAAATCAATCTTCCTAAAGCGTTTGGAATCGAGACGCTCAACAACGCAATGTCGTTGGTCTTTTTCGGGTGGTTTGTTGCAGTCTTCATTTGGCTCGCTGCACGAGCACTGCCAAAGGGTTCCTCACTGGCTGGCGATACCGTGATGATCACCGCCGATGCTGTTCGGAACATGTTGGATTCCCTGCAGCCGAAAAAAGAGTGACTGCGCCATTGTTGGACAAAGAACCTCGGCACAACCATCAAAGGCCATCCATGCAGGCCTTGATGTGCAGGTGAAGCCATGACGACCACGGATGAGCTACGAGAACTGGCGCGGAAATGTCGCGTCCATATTGTGAACATGGTTCATCGGGCTCAAGCCGGACACCCTGGTGGTTCACTTTCTGAAATCGACCTCTTGGCCGCGCTGTACAAAACGACGCTTCGTGTACGGCCCGATGAGCCCAACTGGGAGGACCGTGACCGCTTCATCCTCTCAAAAGGTCACGCATCTCCTGGCATGTATGCCATCTTGGCGGAAATGGGATTCATCAGTGTGGACGATTTGGCGTCCTATCGGGTTCTTGGAGGTGTTTGCCAGGGCCACGTCGACATGAAATGGTGCCCTGGTGTTGACTTCTCAGCAGGTTCGCTGGGCATGGGTCTGTCCTTCGGGATGGGTTCTGCCATCGCGGGTCGACTCGCAGCGAGTGAACGTCAAGTCTACGTGATGCTCGGTGACGGTGAAATTCAAGAGGGAAGCGTTTGGGAAGCCGCCATGGCTGCTGCACACCATGAATTGGGCAACCTCAATGTCATTCTTGATAGAAACCGCATCCAAAACGATGACTTTTGTGAGGTCCAAATGCGCATGTTCGATATTCCCGCAAAGTGGAAGGCCTTTGGATGGAACGTCAAGGAAATTGACGGGCACAACATGGAAGAGGTCGTCGACGGCCTCAACTTTCTCAAAACGACAAACGATGGACCTTCCATCCTAATCGCACACACCGTAAAGGGCCATGGTGTGTCCTTCATGGCCGATAACCCTGCCTTCCACGGCGCCGCACCCAACGACGAACAATACGCCCAAGCCATGGCCGAACTTGGCGAGGTGGTCGCATGAGTAAGATGGCAGCGACCAGAGATGGGTACGGCGAAGCCTTGTTGGAACTCGCTGACAATCCGAAGGTTGTCGTGCTCGAAGCCGACCTTGGTAAATCCACAAAATCGCTTCACTTCCGTAAAGCCCACCCTGAACGGACCGTTTCGTGCGGCATTGGCGAGCAAAACATGCTTCTTGTCGGTGCGGGACTTGCAGCATCGGGTTACATCCCGTTTGCCAGTACATTTGCGATATTCACAGAACGTGCGTTTGAACAAATGCGCAACGGGGTTGCGCGACCAAACCTTGCCGTTCATGTCTGTGGAAGCCACGGAGGCACGCACACGGGGACCGATGGTTCTTCGGCGCAGTCCATTGAAGACCTCGCCATTTACCGAACGCTTCCCAATGTCATCGTCATGCATCCAAGCGATGTGATTTCCACCAAAATCCTCACCATGCAACTCGCTGCATCAGGTTCACCTTCCTACACCCGTACTGCACGAAACAAAACGCCTGTGTTGTACGAAGGTCGTGAATCCGAGATACACATCGGGAAAGGCATCACTCTCCGAGAGGGAAGCGATGTTGCCATCGTGGCTTGCGGCGTGATGGTCTCCCAATCCCTTGAAGCGGCTGAGGCACTCGCTGCCGAAGGAATCAACGCCACGGTGGTCGACATGCACACCCTCAAGCCCCTTGATGGTGAGTTGATCGACCGTCTGGTCGCCACCTGTGGCGCCATTGTCACCGCTGAAGACCACAGTGTGATCGGTGGCCTTGGAGGGGCAGTTGCTGAACATCTCACGGCCAACACCTTTGCTCCACTCGAACGGGTTGGCGTACAGGATCGGTTTGGCGAGTCGGGTCAGGCCCATGAAATGTTGGATGTGATGAAAATTTCAGCGCCTTTCATCGCAGATGCAGCCAAGCGTGCCATCGCACGAAAGGGCTGAGAATTGCCCAACATCAACAGGGGAGAGTTCATAGAACCTCTTTGATGAACACGCATCATGGAGTTCTTCCTTGACACTGCTGACGTTGACGAAATCAGAGAAATCGCCGCATGGGGTATTCTTGACGGTGTGACCACGAACCCTTCACTGATCAAAAAATCGGGACGCGATTTCAAAGAAGTCGTTCGTGAGATTGCTGGTATTTGTTCCGGCCCAATCTCAGCTGAAGTGACGGCGATGGACACCGCGGGGATGGTTGAACAGGGTCGTGCACTCAAAGCCGAACTTCCAGACAACGTGATCATCAAGATCCCCTGCACACCAGAAGGGCTTGCAGCAACCAAGATCTTGACCGAAGACGGTATTGACACCAACGTGACCCTCATCTTTTCCGCCTCCCAGGCACTCATGGCCGCAAAGGCGGGTGCAACCTATGTCTCGCCTTTCATCGGACGCATCGACGACACGGGCCATGACGGCATGGAGCTCATCGCTGAAATCATGAACACTTGGGCCAACTACAAACTCGATACCAAGGTGCTCGCCGCCTCCGTGCGTCATCCAACCCATGTCTTGCAGTGCATCCAACTCGGCGCCCATACGGCCACCATGCCCGCCAAGACCTTCCGCCAACTCATGAGCCATCCACTGACCGACCGTGGACTCGAGGGCTTCATGCGCGACTGGGCTGAAGTCGAGAAAGCCGGGAATGCTTGATCCTCGTCAGCACCCGACGCTTGTGAGTCCGAACCCATCAAAGGATGGGCGAAACCACGGATCTACATTCAATTCACTTTTGGAGGATTAATCTCTTCTTGTAATTGCAACAAATGCACCAATCACTGCCACCAGTGAAAATACCGCTGTAAACCCTGGCAGGGCCATCATGTTAGGCGTATCACCGGTATACATGTCGACATAATTATCGTGAAGTTCAACACATGTAAAGTAAAGATCGGTACTATCTGGTGAATAAATGGTGATTGAATCACCATGGTTAACATAACCATTGCCATCATTGTCGAGCCAAGATGCATTCCAATTCTTTCCATTTGCGTCCATGAAACCTGCAGCGAAGGAGTCCATTTCATCAAGAGGAATTGACAGCAATACGCTAAGACCTTCTTTGTCAGTGTTTGTCATATCACCACAATGACCCTGCTCTGTAATATTATCATAGGTAGAGTCAACAATTGTTATTCTCAATTCTAATTCAGACTCATTAATGTCATGTTCTGAGAATCCAGTGATGATCAACGAAGAGGTAAATCCATCTGCAATAGAATTGGTTGTATCCCAATCAAAGGTTCCGTACGAACTACCTGTTTGCATATATTCATCGGAATAATTCGGGCAATCTCCAGGATTTCCATCATTGACCAATGCCATGTTGATATCATCAGATGTATCTTCAGGTGTTTCACAATGGAACATGACATCAGAGGTGCCATCGCCATCAAAGTCAACTGCTTCATCAGATTGGTCAACACAATCGGCAATATTATCATTTACGCGCGTGAAAATAATCCATTGTGAACCATATTCCACTTCTCCATCATCTCCCATTACGCCATCTTCGCCGCAATCAAACATGTGAATCGAGCTGCTGGTGGTCATCAGGTTCAAATCTGCTGCACCCCAAGACCAGTCTCCATCAGCGTCTTCAACCGTATTCAAATCTATTTCAAACAAATTTTCCATGACAATTGTAGTCGAACCATTTGTTGCGGTAAACGAACTCATTATCCAATCGCCATCTGGGCTGAATTGGAATGCTGTGATTTCCATGCTACAATAATCTGAATCGGTTACATTACCAAACGTCATGTTAACATAAACAATGCCGGCCAAAGATCCATCTAGACCTTCGATTGTAGCATTCGTAGGCATTGGTCCGTCATCTTCACTTGAATCGTCACATGCAGTTCCATCAAGAGATGGGAGTGGCATATCACCATCGACTTCAACTTCCAAGCCAGGTTCATCAGCACCATTCGGACAATCAATGGAGTTGTCATTAACGACACTCATTGAAACGGTAGTTGAATCATCATCATTACAATCAAACCAATTGTCTTCAGTTCCATCACCATCGAAATCTTGTGGTTCATCAGAACCATCTCCACAGTCTTCAGTTCCATCGTTGACCAATGCAAAGTCTATTTCTGTATCAGGAGTACCTCCAATTGTTGAGCTACACCAGAAGGTCTGACTTCCCGAGTCGTCATCGTCACTGTCAAATTCATCACAAATATCAGAACCTTCAGAATAATTATCTCTTAGAATTAATTTATACTCAGTGGAGGTTATATCTCCAGAATCATCTTCTTCCGACGTGATTAAATGAAGATTAATCATTTTGTCAAACCATGGATGAGATCCACTCTCTGAAGGAGTAAATGTAATCGTATCATAGCCCATGCTTGCAGATAATCCTGCATCTTCATTCGTAACGTGGTACATCATCATTGATCTCGTATCGGTACCATCATACTCAACAAGTCTGTCGAAATTTACCATCACCAGTGTGCCGTCTTCTGCAGGCATCAA
>MDTE01154728.1_pt1 | contig 15878 bp, 18 predicted proteins | sample 811231 | NCBI WGS metagenome assembly MDTE01 (sample SAMN05326651, study PRJNA326480) | marine metagenome | isolation source: seawater | place: Indian Ocean: Red Sea | collected 2010
CATTTGCATTAGAATTTGGCTTAAAGACTGCTCAGTAACGTCCCAATTATTACTTTCTTTATCTAGCATGTTTTGAATAGGTAATCTCAATCTATCAATTTTTGAAATTATATTATAATAACTTACTTTGGTATTATTTTTTACATCTATTAATAAAGCAATTTCATTATTGTTTATGGGTATTATTGGCAATAAACAAGATAAACTATATTTCAACTCTTGATACAATACAAAATTTCTATAAAGTCTAAGCATTAATTCATCAAAACTTGATAGTTGGCTTTCATCTAAATTTTGAATTTTGTTAATATATTCTATTTTATTTTGCAAGCCTAATAATACTTCTTCTGCAGTAAATAAATGTTTGTCATCCCAATCAAGTCCCATACTACGAACTAATTCAGGGTTTTGAATATTAAAAATTCTATGATTATGTGCTTGATATGGCTTAGTAGAAATTTCAAAAAGCCAATCAGATGCACTCATCTGTTTTTCAGAATATGAATTAGGAAGAGCAGAAGATTTCAATGATCTCTTTGAAAGAATTGCTAATAAATTATTTCTAGCAAAAGTATCAAAAGGTTTGACTCTACCATTCTCTTGAATTAATATTTCATCTGAATTGAAAACTTCTGATTTAAGAAATTTATTAGGAATTAATAATAAAAAAATAATAAAAATATTAATAGCTTTCATAATTACAATCTAAATTCTCTCTTTAATAAACAATATGGGTAATTTTGTTAATAAATGAATCAATAGACCTAAACATATTATACAACTTGAAATATATGGAAAGAGTCTACCATAATTTTTTACAACCGCTAAAACTGAAATATCATTTATTTCTCCTTCAATAAATGAAGATTGATATAGAGTATAACCTTTATATCTTAATGGCTCATTCATTTGAATTAAGGTGGTTCTTGAAATCTCATTATCATTTAAATAAACTTCTGAACTATAACTTTTAGCAATATTTGTACCAGGGTGCATAATTTTTTTAAAATCAAATAATTCAATAGAAAATGGTAAATATGTTCTTTCTTTTCTTAGAATAATAATATATTCTTTATCATTAATTCTTATACTCTGGGGTACACTTTGACTTAAAAATACACCATAGTACCCATCTGATTCTGTATTTGTATTTTTTATATAAAAAGTAACTCCTGGTATGTTTAAGTGCTCTTCTTTTGATGGTGCTATTTCTTGAATAATAAGATTTTTCATCATACCCTTCAAATTTTTATTATCACTCTTTTCTCTAGCTACAACTTCAGAATTTTTCATATAATTTTCAATTTCTATCGTAAAATTAAAATTGTCACTTTCTAGTTTAGCATCTCTTTTCAACATACTTTGTCCAAATATTGTAAATTCGTCATATGATTGTGATGAGATATTAACTATGGCTAATTCAGAAAGATTATAATCTTCTATATAATTTGTGCTTTTTCCCTCTTCAATCATCATACTACCTTCTTTGCTGAAAACTCCTGTTAAACCACCACCAATCAATAACATCATAACGCCTAAATGCATTAAAATAATTCCACTCTTCTTTATTTTCCATAGGTTCTTATTTATAAAGAAACCTGATAAATTAAAAAACATTAATATCATAGATAATCTGAGGCCCGGAAAGGGGAAATACCAATACCAAATAATAAACGATGAAAAATATTTTTCTTGAACAGCAAATAAACTCATATTTTTTTGAGCTATAGTTCCAACTATTATTAAATACATCATCCAAATAATTAGGAATACAAAAAGCTTAGGTTTTAAAAATATTTTCACTTATTTAATTATAATCTATTGAAGAAATAAAATGAATAAAATCTGATTTAGATTCAACAAGTCCTAATTTTGTAATTGAGAGTTTTATGAACAATGTTTGATTATTAGTTGATATTATCGCACAAAGGAAATTAAAATCTTTTTCTAAATTATATATTTCAATTATTTTAAATTCACCTAATTTCCCTTTATGAAAATAAATATCTTCTTCTATTTCACTTAATGTGATCGATGATTTATCTAATTGCCTACGCCATCTATTAACATTGGCTTGAAGTCCTCCACCATCACCAGCTAACTTAATAACAGATAAATCTCCGTTACCATCGGAATATGGCACTAAGAAACTAGCTAATCTCATAGGTGTAGGGTCACTTTGAATCCATGAATCTGGTACATCAAAAGTTATTATATCTTGTTTAAAAGTACTTTCTCTTGATTGCTTTTTTTCTGTTGTTTTTAGTATTCGATAGGTTTTAGCCTTATTGCTATTATCACAATTTTTTAAAAACAAGCAAATTATCATGCAAGTTATAAAAATAGTTAAATTTTTCATTCTCTATTTAACATAATCATTTTAATTAGATACATAGATTTAGATCAGCAAATGTGGCTAATTATAGTATAAATATAATTATCTATAAACTTTAATCATATGCTTCCCAATGAATTTTCCTTGTAATATATTCAACTGGAGTATTTTCTAATACTGGTACAATTACTTCAAAAGATGCTGACTGGCTAGTATCTACAGCAGAATCAGTTACAATGCCAGAACGATATCGTACTTGAATACCATTAACAAAGCTAGAATCTGAAGCAATAAGCTGAGTCTCATTTCCCCATAAATAATATATTACTCTCACAAAGTCGCCTCTTCTTTTTCCTTTATTTATTACTTTCCCTTTAAATGTCCGTTTATTGGAGAAAATTTCCTCTTTTGCATCACCTAAAAAAATAAGATTAGGAATATTAGGTGTTATCATTTCTACTTTAACAATATCTTTTCTATTAATTGTTAAGTTTCCTAATTCTGTCCGAACAATTAAATAATCTAATTTATCTTGTTCTATACTTCCCTCAATAACCGTACCATTTTCAAGAATTATTTTATGTGACGCTTCTGGTTTTCTAATAAGTTCTTTTATCTGCTCATTGAAGTTAGGAACTGCTATTTTAGATTCATATTCGATAACTCGTGCACGTAAATTATCAATTTGCTTTTGAATATCTTCAATTGATTCTTCGACAGGATAAAATGGCTCTGCCTCCTCTATTGGAAAATCATCTAAAATAAATTCCTCAGGCTCTGGTGAAGGTGACTTTTTACCTCCACAACTAAAAAGAAAAAATATAATAATTAATAATCTAGTCACTATACGCTCCTATGACTCCTCGCTCTCTACTCATAGCCTTAAATGCAGCATTTCTAAGTTTGGGTTTATAATCTTCATATAGATTATATCTATTTAACATTTCAATAATTTCATTATAATAAACATAATTTTCAGGGCTATTTAAAAGATCAATTACTTCTGCCATAATTTCGGGATCAGAATATTGAGTTAAAGCCTTCAGCGCCTTAAACCTAACTGAACTAGGAAATCCCTCTGATTGTGCTACTTCCAAATAAACTGATTTTATTTCAGGATTATTGTAATCTTCTAAGCTATCTATTATTGTATTTAAAAGCGAATAATATTGATGCTTGCCTGTTTGATATGCCTCCATTAAAGCAAGAATCATTCTTTCTTGACTTAGCTCTCCCATAACTGTTAGAGCATATTCATTAACCTTATCCCTTGTATCTGGATCACCTATCATTTCAACAAAAAAATCAATTAATTCTGGCGATTGTTTTTTGGCTAAAACTTGAACAGCTTGATTCCTAATAGTTATATGAAGATTTTTATTCTTTGCAATTTCCATTAATATTGGAATCACTTTATCATCTCCTATCTCACCAAGAGTCTTTGCTAACAAGCTATTCATTCTAGCATAATTGGTTTTACTTACTTGGTATAACTCAAGCAATGTATAAACTTTATCGTTGGTACCATTTTGTCCTATGGCTGTAACAATAGTTTCTCTAATTTCCATTGATTTTTTTTCATTAGATTTCAATGAGGCAATCAGTGAGTCCGTTGATGAGGGATCATTAAAACCTACTAAAATTTCTACAGCTTCTTTCATTAAGTCTAATTCTATTAAGCTAGCACTCTTTACAGAACTTTGAATGGAACTAATAATAATGGGGTCACGACTTTCTGATAAAGCTCTAATTGCAGCAATCCTTACTTCATACGGTTGGTTTTTATCTTGATAAATGCTTACTAGTTCCTCAAGAGAATTCTTTTTACCATCTTTAAACATTAAACGATGTTTTTCAACATCTTCTAAAGTATAAGTTGTAAATTTTGTTGCACAACCAATCATTAGAAAAGGAAAAAACAATAATATGTATAGTCTTTTTACAAAATATAGCATAGGATTTTGATTAAATTTATAATACAAATTTCTTTCTTATGGTAGTCCTAATGCAAGATAAATTTATATTTCATTATATTTCAATTGATCCCAACCATCCTCACTTAGACGAGTAACAGTATGATGGCGCAACCAATCGCCCATGAATATTAATTTATTTTTGCCTTCCTTTTCTATTCCAATTTGGTGATAATGACCTACTAAAACAGTATTAAATCCTTCATCCCATTTTTTTATTGCATAATTTTTTATCTCTTTATGTATCAACTGACTTTTATTATCATGATGATTATAATGACTACTTGATCGAGATATTTTTGAAGCTAATGCACAACCCCAATCTGGATGAAAATTTTTAAATAAGTAGATAAATAGTTTACTGCGTATGATTTTTTTTAAAAAACGATAACCATAATCGTTCTTCAATAAACCATCACCATGAGTAATTTTAATATTATGATTAAGAAATTTTAGATTAAAATCATTCTTATATGTATTGATATTGATATAATCATTAAAATATCCAAAGTCCCAATAATCATGATTACCTAATACATAATGTATGGATATTCCTGAATCAGTAAGGGCTTTTAATGATTCAATAATTTCTATATAATTTTTTGGAATAACATATTTATATTGAAACCAAAAATCAAAAAAATCACCTCCTAAAACTAGAGTTCCTCCAGAAGATTTGATAGATTTAAATAGCGAAAATAATTTTTCTCTATTTTTTCTTTCAACATCGCTCATATTTAAGCTAAAATGACAATCTGAAATGAAATAAATAGGAAGTTTAACCATAGGTAAAAGTTAGAACTCTAAAAAATGATATCATAATTAAAAAGAAGTTTACAAAACTCTTTTAAACTCGTATTAGATTTATTATAATTTAACATTATCTTTTAAACAAAATTAACATTTAGGAAGTATTATCCTATTGAAAAAAACATTTATATATTTCTTCTTTAGCATATTATGGGGACAATTTGGCCAAAACATCGTTCAATATGAAAATTTTGATTGGAATTATATACAATCAAATCATTTTGATATATACTACTATGAAAAAGGTCGAAAACATGCTGAATTTACAGCAAGAGAAGCTGAAATTGCATATCTAAAAATAGCTGACAGGTTAAATTGGAGCTTAAAAAATAGAGTTTCTATAATAATTTATAATTCTCATAATGATTTTCAACAAACTAATGTCATTGATAGCTATATGTTTGAAGGAATTGGAGGAGTAACTGAATTATATAAAAATCGTATAGTTATACCATATGATGGTTCTCACCAAGAATTCAAACATGTTATTCATCATGAATTAGTGCATGCATTTATTAATGATTGTGTTTATGGTGGTAACCTAAGAAACATGATAAATAATGCTGTTGAAGTTATTATACCCCTATGGATGAATGAAGGTTTAGCTGAATTTTTATCTAGCGGTTGGGATGCAAATTCTGAAATGTGGATTAGAGATTTAGCTATTAATGCTTCAGAATTGCCTGATTTTAGTCAATTAACAGGGTATATGGCATATAGAGGAGGTCAATCTGTTTGGAACTTCATAACTGATAAATGGGGGGAAGAATCTATAGCAGAAATTTTTTATCAAATTAAAAAAGAAGGGAAATTAGATTTAGGCTTTAAAAAGGCTCTTGGTTTAAATTTGAAGAAACTAAATAAAGAATGGCATCAATATTTAAAAGAGCTATATTGGCCTGATATTGTTAATAGAAATGATATTCGTCAAATTGCACGCCAACTCACTGATCATGAAAAATTAAAAAATAGCTATAATATAGCACCCGCTATTTCACCTGATGGCAGTAAAATTGCAATATTCTCTAATAAATCCGGACCTATGGCGCTATATTTTATATCTGCTGAAGATGGAAAATTTATTAAAAAGGTTATCCAAGGTGAACGTAGTGCAGAATATGAGGAATTACATATTTTAAAACCAGGGATTACTTGGTCTCCAGATAGTAAAAAAATTGCATTTTCTGCTAAATCTGGAAAATCTGATGCTCTATTTATTATTGATTTAATTTCTGATAAGAAGCAAAAGTTTAGATTAGGAATGGAAGGAATATTTCGTCCCGTTTGGCATCCTAAAGAAGACAAAATTGCATTTATAGGTAATAATGGTATAACTAGCGATATCTATCTTTTTAATATAAAAACAGAAAGACTAATAAACTTAACAAATGACTGGTATACTGATGATCAAGTAACATGGGCTCCAGATGGTAAGAGTATTGTTTTTGTATCTGATCGTAGAGATCAAATACAAATAAATACCAATAATATTTCATTAGAACATAATGTTGATCAAACTGATATTTATCGTTTATACTTTGACTCATTAGATCCTAAAGATGATAACAATATTAAATGTGAGATAATAAGATTAACAGACACTCCATTCAATGAAACTTATCCAACTATTTCAAACAATGGCATTAATCTTGCATATATATCAGATCAATCTGGAATTAATAATATCTATTTAAAAGATCTAAATTCAGACTCCACAACAGCAATAACTAATATCATTACAGGTATTACACAACTATCGTGGAATGGGGATGATACTCAATTGATTTTTACAGGATTTTGTAAGAGTGGATATGATATATATACATTAGCAAATCCACTTAAATTAATAAATGAAAATATTGTTGCTCATGATGCTGATTGGCTCAATAAAACAAAAGATAAATTGCTAAGGAAGAAAGAAAACAATAATCAGGACCCTAATTTTGATAAATATGAAAATTATATTTTTTCTAATTTAAATAATGATTCAGATTACAATAATAAAACTGATCCTTTAGAACTAGATGAAAATAAGCAAAAAGATAGCAGCGGAGTTTTTCTTACACATACTTATAAAACAAGATTTACCCTTGATCTAGCTCAAGCTTATTATTCATTTGATAGTCGATATGGAGGACAGGGGATGGCCTATTTCCTTTTTAGTGATATACTTGGCGATCATAAAATATATTTGGGCACTGAAATGGAAGTTGATTTAAAACGATCTGATTATTTTTTGTTTTATCGATTTCTACCATATAAAATTGATTGGAATTTTACTTTATATCACCTTGCTTATCAATATATTTATGATTATGATATAAATATGCTCCCATCATATTTATTATTTCAAAATTTGGGAACGACAATTAGTGCAAGCAAACCATTTAATCGATTTAATCGATTAGATTTTGGAGTTGATATAAACCATTTAATTGAATCTAAATCAAATCCAACAGCTATTGATATATTGTATAATGAAATTATCTATGAAGATACAACTATTGAATCATTCTCAACAGTAATTCCATCAATAAAATATATTTGGGATAATACCTTATGGTCATTTACTTACCCAAATAAAGGAACTCGATATTATATTGATTATAAATTCAGTCCTGGAATTAATAAACGAATGCTGGTTTTTCATAAATTAACATCTGATATTAGAAATTATTTTAATATTGGCGAAGGTATAAGTATTGGAACTAAAATATTTATAGGAACAAGCTGGGGGGAAAATGCCCAAAAATTTAGATTAGGAGGTGTCCCTTCAGTTACTTCTTCAAATAATGAAGAGCGTATATACTATACCAATAATCTTTCTATTGATGAACTATATTTTTCCGAATATGTTATGCCTTTAAGAGGATCAAGTATTTCAAAAAAAATAGGCAGAAATGTTCTACTTGGCAATATAGAATTACGTTTACCCTTCTTAATTTATTATTTTCCAGCTATCAAATTCCTTGGACAGATTAATGGTGTTATATTCACTGATGTTGGAGTTGCTTGGGATGAACAATATCCACAATTCATTGATAAAGATAATTGGAACTCTCATAATGAGGGATGGTTAATGTCCTATGGATTTGGTCCTAGATTTATTTTTTTAGGGATGCCTTGGCAGCTAGACTTTGCTTGGGAATTTAATCCACATATAGGAACTATTTCAGAAAGAAAGTGGTATTTGTCTATTGGCCTAGATTATTAATCAACTAATGCAAAAAAAAATACTTATCTTATTGTTTTTGTTTTTTAGTTGTTCAGACATAGGTGACACAGCTCTCAATTCAGAACCTATAGATAACATAGATTATGATTGTAATTTAGGAAACTCATCTCAATGTGTTAGTTATGCTAATGATATTCAAAATATTTTTGATACATATTGTACATATTGCCATGGAAATTCTGGTGGACTTTCACTTGAAAACTTTAATGACTTAATGCTTGGAGGTAATAGTGGGCAAACTATCATACCTGGAAATGGTGAAGAAAGTTTACTTACTAAAATATTAAAGGGAGAAGTAACACCACAAATGCCTTTAGATAATTGTTGCATTGATAGTGAACTTATCATTTTAATCCAGGAATGGATTGATCAAGGAGCGCTTAATAATTAATGTTTTCTCTTTTTATTATTACTATATTTAATCTTTTACTAGCCTTACCACGATTTGCTACTCAAAATGGTACTAATTGTATAGCTTGCCATGTTAATCCAACAGGTGGTGCGCTTCGAAATGATTATGGTACCAATATTGTATCAATAGATGAACTCCCGATGAATTTTTGGTCTGATGAAGCAAACCAAGATTGGGATGGTTTTATTAATGATATTATACAAATTGGTGGAGATATTCGATTGCAAGGTATGCAATATCATAAAGATGGTGAAGTTACAAGTGCTTTCTTCCCTATGCAATTAGAAATTTATACTTTTTCAAAATTGCATGAAAATGCAGGAATCTATACTGAGCTAGGAATTTTAGGAAAAAATAAATTAAGTAGTGAATTTTGGGGGCTCATTAATTCACTACCATTTAAGAGTTGGTTAAAAATTGGTAAAACTTTACCTAACTATGGTTTAAAAATTGATGACCATAGTTCATTTATCAGAGGTGGAAATATTAATAGAGCTTTAATTACAGATTTTGAGAAAGAAGGATTAATATTTACTCCTTATATTGATCCACCTTTAATTATAGAATTAGGCTCATCAATTATAAGTGGCTTAGAGTTTACTTCGAGCTTATCTACAACTTTATTACAAAATGATAGTAGTGAAGGCTTAAAAAATTTTACTAGTCAATTATACTATTTTAAAAACCATCCTTTATTAAATCATAATTTTAGCATAAGTTATATGAAAGATGGTGAATTATTGATGAGCGGTATATCAGCAGGAATAAATTATAAGTCTTTTATTTATACATATGAATTAGATCAAATTCAAAACTGGATTAATGATTATACATCAATTGCAATATATAATGAAATAGCTTGGGAAATCATTCAAGGGCTGCAGCTAATTGGAAAGTATGATTATTTTGATCCTTCAATGAAACATCTATATGGATCCATTTCTCGTTATTCTTTTGGTATGGAAATTTATCCCATAAATATTATAGAATTTAAAGTTCAGGCTCGAATTAATTCAGTTGATATAGATAATTTTCCTAAATCTCAACCTGAATATTTAATACAAACTCATCTTTGGTTTTAATTTAAAAAATGAAAAAAAATTTATTTATTTTATTCTATTTAGTTATCCTAATCGCTCAAGACTCAAAAAATATTTTAGAATTTGATTCGAATAGAGAACTAATACAGTATATGAAATCAATCTCAAAAGATTTAAATGTAAAGTGTAATTACTGCCATGATTTAAATGATAAATCATTTGAGACTGAAAAAAAAATAATTGCGAGACAAATGATTCAAATGCAAAATGATTTAAATTTAATTTTCATTGAGGAAATACTAGATACATCAAAAACTCAAAAGAAATCACCAATTACATGCTGGACTTGTCATAGGGGGGACCCTATACCTGAGCAATCAAAACCAATTGACTAATTATGAATAAAATTAATAACTAATACGCTATGCTTCCCTGGACAATTTCTGAATTACACCCTCTTTTTATACATTTTCCAATTGCTCTTTTTTCAACAGGCTTATTCTTTGATATATTATATAAGATGATAAAAAAGGACGAATTTAATAAGGTTGGATTTTGGATGATGCTAATGGGCATAATTTCTAGTTTTTTTGCTATTTTAAGTGGATTTGTTGTTTTTATTAATGAAGCTGATATATTTGACTTAATTCAATTTAAACATGGTTATACACAAATACTAATTTGCATCAATTTATTAGTCTTATTTATTATAAGAATCATCTATGAATTAGACATAAAATATTCAATTTATAAGCAAAATATTTTTTTAATTATTCATACTCTTTTAATTTTATTGCTATTCTTTAGTTCTCATCTTGGCGCAATAGCTGCAAATAGATTAAATTAGATACTTAACAAATGAAGATAATATGATGAAATATGTTCACAATTTACTTTTTATAATCATAGCCTTAATCTCAGTTAATATTAAGGCAGAAAACTCAATTAGTACTGGACGACCTGGGGCTGCTAATCCAATGACTGCAATGCCTATTGGTCAGTTTCAATTTGAAGTAGGATTTAATTTTGATCTCGATTCAACTACAGCTCATTCGGCTCCATACTTATTTAGAACTGGTATTTATCAAAATTTAGAACTTCAACTTGGGTATAATAGTGGATACAGTGTTACGCTATTATACGAAGATGTACCAATATTTAAATCCCTAAACACATCAATTCTAGTATCTATTGCGCCTGATCAAAACAATGATAAAAAAATTGATACTATAGACGAAATTAATTTTACTACAATTGATATATATATTCCCTGGTCCTTAAATAGATTCCCTATTTCTGGTCAATTAGCAAAAGTTTCTGATGGAATTGACTTTTCGTTTAGCACTAGTGCAAGTATTGGAAAAAAGATTGGAATCTTTGTTGAGTTATTTGAAAGTGATGATTTTAATATTTGGACTGACTCTGGCTTTACATATCTACTTCAAAAAAATATACAACTTGATTTTAGCGCTGGAGTACAAATTGATAATCTAGAAAACTATTTTTTAGAGGCTGGTCTATCATATCGGTTGCCTAAATGAAAATATTAACACAAATACCTTTAGGTAGTAAATTGAAAGTTAAAAACTCTGGGAAGATCGTTACATTAAAGAAAATTGTTTACTACCCTACAAGATACGAAACTTTTGATAGTAACAACAAAGTCGAATACTATCGTACACACGAAGTAGATATTATTGATGAAAACGGGGATTAGTTAATAATTGAGTAAATATTAACTAGTTGGCTAGAGACATCTCCTCTTGAAATTCTCCCATTAACATAATAGTTCCAATTGCATTTTCATTTAATCGTATAGTATGATATGTACCATCGGTATCTTCATGAGCTAGTGTATATGTCCATTCACGCCCTCTGCCCATACGATATTCAGCTATTCGCCATTCCTTATTATTAATTTGGACTACTGTATCAATTGAGTATTTCATCTATTCTCCAAAGTTTTTCATTTCTAAACCCAAGTTAAATTACAAAATTTATGCTACAAAAATAAAATTAATTTTTCTAAACTGATATTTAAACTTATTGTACTAGTTTATTATCTTATGTAAATTTTTGCGTTTATCAACAAAAAATAAGAGGTTATTAATATATGAAAAAAGTTATTATTCTATTTAGCTTAACCGTTTCTTTACTAATTTGTCAAGATGCAGCTGGAAATTATAAACTTACAGGGCTAGATGTACAGTATTATAGTCTTGCTAGATATGATACACCAATCATTGTATCTGATATATATGAAGGGATGGATTTTTCAACGGCAATAGCTCAACTTAATGCAGGTGAATTCTTTTTTGCAACTCGAAATGGACCATTACCAGAAGCAGCTCTTTCTGCAATTGGAGTTAATCTTAATATTAATCTTTATGAAGATGGCTCAGGCGAAATTGCTGAAGGTAGTTTTTACCCAGATGTTAATGTTGATCCTGAAATATGTGTTTCAGATGTCGAGGTGTTGCCTATTACTGATGAATTAGCTTATTCTTCTAATGGTCAAGCAAATCTTTCAAGTACAGGAGTAAATGTTGTTGGCTTACCTTCTATTGCTCCTGCTCAAACAGGATTAGGTGGTTTTGGGCTTTCGCAATCAGTTGTATTTGACGTTTTTCCAGAAAATCCATACCAACCTACATTATGCGATGCTGCTGAAAATTGCTTTGATATTTGTTATGGTGATCTGAATGAAGATGGTGTTAATTGTGATCCATATGCTAGTGAAAGTGTACCTGGAGGATATCCATTACCTGGTGTTACAGCAGGCTATTTTTTAAAAGAAGGAACTAATATTGATGAATTAAATTCTATCATACCTGGTAATACTGACCCTCAATTTTATTTAGAATGGCACTCAATAGATGGACCATCATCAGATAGTGGTTTAGGTGATATCATAGGTGAAGATGAAGATGGAGATGGCACGGATTTTGATCGTATATTTGGTCTACCATATCTTGCTGCAACTATGATGAGTCCCACATGTGGGTTTAATTATCCTATCTTTGGTGATGTTAGTGAAGCTTTTACTGCTGCTGGCATGGGAGCTTGTGTAGATACTATTGATGTTGCAGTAGATGGATATGTGATGGATCCATCAGGTGCTTTGGCTACGTGGGGAAACTTTTTAACCTATAATGGTTTAGCCTATCAACAATGTGTTCCAACTTATGGAGCAGATACTTGTGCTGGCTTATATGGATCTGATGATAGTGATCACGATTTTGATGGAACAAGTGGACGTTTAGTTATGCATTTTGATCCAACATGTGTTCCACAAATAGAAATCCGTGAAGTGGTTGCTGAATTTGTAGATCTAGAGCAAATGAATATCGCTGAAGAGATCTTACAACCTTCTAATTTTCAACTTCATAAACCTTATCCAAATCCGTTTAATCCTAATTCAAACATCTCCTTTACTTTAGTAAATTCTGGATTTGTAAAAGTGAGCATCTTTGATTTAAATGGAAAACAGATCGATGTTATAACAAATGATCATTTCAATAGTGGAAGCCATGAAGTAGTATGGAATGCTAGTCAATATCCTAGCGGGATGTATTTAGTGCATTTAGAACATGCAAATAAAACTGCAACACAAAAAATTGTTCTAATTAAATAATTTTTAAATGATTATTATAAAAGCCCTCTTATTTTAAGAGGGCTTTTATTTAAATACTTGTTTTTATAGATAGTGAATGAATTCGACCACCTATTTCATCTTTCAAAGCTTGCTGTATCATCTTATGCTGTTCTATTAATGATTTACCTTCAAATGCCTTAGACTTAACTTCAACTCGAATGTGAAGGCCATAATCATTATTACCATGATGGGCACTGGCTTCATTAACAATTTTAACAGTACTGCCAGATATATAATTTTGAATTTTTTGTGTGATTTCTTCAAATGTATTCATTCTTATTATTCCAACTTTTATTTTATTAATTGTAATTTTCTTTTTATAATTAAATGCAAGTAAATTTATTAATAGTATTTATGAAAAAATATTGAAATAATGAATATGTTTCTTTAATAATTTATTTTATCCATGACTAAATATTTTGTTTTATACTTGTTTTCTTTTTTAATCGCAAATTCAAACTCAGAACAGAGTCTCCAGTTTGATCAATCTACAATTCAAAAAATTCGTGAAATATCCACTGAAAAGCTTCTAAAATATGAACAAATTGCTCTAGCTTTGCCATCAGAATTTGAACAAACTCGATTCTACTATATTGTTGCCTATGAGATTGAACGTAGAATAAAAAAGATTGATAAATCTTTTAATCATTATGTAATCAAAATTAATGAATATGAACATGAATTAAATTTATATAAGCATAATATCAAGATTGGTCTTCCAAGTTTGCATCTTATATTTGAACAAAATTATTCTTCAATTGAAAATTATCATCAAAGTAAGAAAAAAGCAAAATTTGCTGCAAGCATATATAAAGAGCGCATTATTTATTATAGTAATTATTTTAATGATTATAAAAAATATTATAATGCATTAAAAAAATTATACTATTCAACAGATGTTGATGAATTCAATCAAAGTTTAAAATATTACTATTTGACAGTAAAAAATATAAATAAGTAATAATTTATTTTTTGATAACGGCTAAAGTTAATCGACTCATACATATTAATTCATCTCTTTCATTATGAATTTTGATTTCCCAAACATGAATTTTTTTCCCTATTCTAACCGCTCTAGCTTTACCAAATACCCATCCATCTTTTGCAGGCTTTAAATGATTAGCATTAACCTCTATCCCAACTACTGAAACATCATAATTTTTTAGCATAATACCACTACCGACACTACCCAAAGTTTCAGCGAAGGCAACAGAAGCACCCCCATGCAACAAACCATATGGTTGAATCGTTCTATGATCAACTGGCATTTTACCACATATATAAAAATCTCCAATTTCTATAATTTCAATTCCAATATTTGAAACCATTGTATTGGCCATATGTTGATTAATTTTTTTAAGTTTTTCTTTGGGGGTCATTTTAATCTAAAACTATTCTAATGCTTCATCTGTATCGTGTGAATTTACTAAATTTATCATATAAGATTGTAGGAGATAACAATGGAAACAAAAAATATAATGCATTTTTTGTTTTTAATATGCATTTTATTTTTAGGATGTGATTCTTTATTTTTAGAAGAAGATTGTAATGGTGACTTAGGTGGTACTGCTATAATAGATGATTGTGGAGTATGCTCTGAAGGTGATACTGGATTAGAAGCAAATGCTAATATGAGCTGCGATGGCGAATGCAGTCAAGATGCAGTATTCTGGGATATGAACACATTAGGCAATGGATTTTGTGATACTGGTATTGATAGCTTTGTAAAATTAAACTGTGAAAAAAGGAATTGTGATAATGGTGATTGTGGTCAATGGGATGGGACACAATGTATAGGCCCGAATGGAAAATCAGTAATCAAAATCACAAATTGGACCTCAAATAATAATCTAGATTCTTTGATTATCACAAATGATCCCTCAATAATAGATAATTTTCTTTGGGATACATACTATGAAGCAATCCCTGGAACTTACACAATTTCATATCCAAATTCTGAAGGGACCCTCATTGAAAGAACTTATACTACATTTATTAATGATCCAATAGTAGACTCAAATAGTTCAATAAATGAATGTTTTCAACTAAGTTTATATCCATCCGGCCCAATTTTTTCAAATTATAGTTTTTTACCTGAATGTATAGAATATTGGGAAGATGAAAATCACAGATCCTTACAGGTAATTAGGAATTTAACAAAATAAATTTTATATACTATCGATATCATTAGTTATTAATTTGATTACAATCATATTACTGAGTCAATAAATACTAATCCTAATATATAAAAAAACTTTATAGTGAAATATTATAAAAGGAATATTCTAATCCCTTAAATATATTGATCAATAATTTTTACTAATAATTCTTATCCAATAAAAAACCCTCAATAAATGAGGGTTTTTTTATAGTATTTATTTAAACAAACTATTTAGTACAAACCTAGCGGTCCTCTTA
>MDTE01081725.1_pt1 | contig 15874 bp, 10 predicted proteins | sample 811231 | NCBI WGS metagenome assembly MDTE01 (sample SAMN05326651, study PRJNA326480) | marine metagenome | isolation source: seawater | place: Indian Ocean: Red Sea | collected 2010
GGATACTCCAGCGATGCCAGCGGACGCGTGCCCGTGTTGATGTATTCCTGTCCCAGGCGATGAGCCCCCAGCGTGTGACTGACACCGCGGAGAATCGTGAACTTGTCGGCACAGGTGGCGAGTTTTGGAAGATGCTCGCTGATCTCCATGCCCTCGACGTTGGTCTGAATCGGGTTGAACAGACCGCGGTACTCCTCGGGAGCCTCCGGCTTCAGGTCGAACGTGTCCATGTGGGACGGACCACCGGGCAGGTTGACAAAGATCGCCGATGTCGCCTTGCCCGTCTGGACAGCACCCTGGGCGGACAACTGCAGGTAATTGGCCAATCCCAGGCCGGTGGCGCCCAACGCGCCCACCTTCAGAAAATCTCGACGTTTCACGCCGTCACAAGTCGTGTGCAATGCCATCAATCCGTTTCCTTTTGCCACCCCGGTTCCGGGGAAAACTTCAGTTCTGTGTGTTGGTGTTTCGCCTAGTGATTGACGATGAATTCCTTGGTGTTGAGCAACGCCCACAGCAAGTCGCGCAATCCTTGCACGGTGTCCTCGGATCCCTCGACATAACTCCGAGAACGAGTCAGTTCCGCCTCGTTGGGCAGACGACTCAGCGTCCGCAGGTAAGCCTGTTTCACAATAGCCGTTGCGTCCAACTCAGCCACTTTTTGGCCAGCCGACTTGGGCACCGCACGATTGCGAGTCGCCTTGGCCAGGTCAGCCTGCAAGTTGCGGATCTGGACCTGCAACTTCTTGGACAACGCCGCGTCCTTGGCCTTGCGGGCCGCAGCCAACTTGCGACGCGCTCCCTGCAATTGCTTGCTGAGCTTCTGCATCTCGGGTGTCACCTTCTTGGTGGGACGACGCGAGGTCTTGATTCCCAGTTCGCCGGTGAGTTGGGTGATCCAGCCGTCACGATTCGATGCGATCAGCTTCAACGTGTCGCTGTCGTTCTGCAGGAAGACGGTCTGCAGCAGGCTCGGTTCGTTCGAGCGGTCACAGTCGCAGTTGCTCTCCCGGGTCGATCGACCAAACACGGTCAGTGCGTAACCGGGACCATTTCGCGAATTGAGCCGACGACCGGAGCCGGACAGCGCGATCGCACGCCCCTCCAGTTCGCTCTTCAGTTCCGTGCCACGCTCGTCCGACGAGGTGGCCTGCTGGATCGCATCGTAGGCCACCTCGGCAGGCAACCGCCGCGGGATCGAATGGCTGAAGTTTCGTTCATCCAGCCGGTTGGTTTCGTTGGGCTGCCAACTGAGTTGGTAGGTACGGCTCGAGACAATCTCGCGGTGCAACCACTTCATGTCGTAGTTGTTCTCGACAAACCCGGCGGACAGGTAGTCCAGCAGTGGCTTGTTGCTCGGCGGATTGGCCAGGCTGTGATCATCGGGCGGTTCAACGATTCCCACGTTGAAGTAGTTGGCCCAGACACGATTGACGAACGCTCGAGCAAACAACCGGTTGTCCTTGCGACGCAACCATTCCATCAACGGAGTTCGGATGTCAGCGAACTTGGTCAGATCCACTTCCTCGGCCCCCAGCAGCGTGGCCTTTGACGCCACTCCACCACGATTCTTCTGCTTGGCTGCCTGGCTGAGTTGACGCTGGCGTTTCTTCAACCGCTTGATCGTCTTCTCCACCTGCGTGATCTGGTTGGTGACCTGGGGCGTCTTGGGATCCTTGGCCTTGAGGACCTTCAAGCGTTGTTGCTGCTTGCGAAGTTGGGCCTGCAGTGCCTTTGCGCCACCGGTCTTCTTCTTGTCCGCTGTCGCCCGGGCCGCCTTCACGAACACCTCCTGGAATGGCACGACCTTCCCGGACTCAAGAGCCTCCGCAATCGCCTTCCGCTGCTGGCCACCTTTCTTGTCACCCAACTCCAAGGAGGCCAACATCTCGTTGTACTCGGTCTTGGTCTTCGGATTGGTGCCAAAGCTGACCCCGGTGAAGAAGCCCTGGAACTGGGCAAAATCATTCTTGGTCCACTGGTCGAACGGGTGCTTGTGACACTCGGCACACTGGATTCGAATCCCCAGGAACGTGTAGGCAAACCCGATGGCCCGGTCCTTGGGTTCACGGAAGGTGCGTCGGGCCCAGTAATGTGACATCCCTTGACGATCGGTAAACTTCTGGTCTCCGTCCTCGCGGTACACACCGCTCATCGTCGTACTGAACTCCTTGAACGACTCACCGGCGTTCCGGCTGGTCGCCATCACCAGTCCCTCGACCAGCTTGTCATAGGGCACGTTCTTCTCGACGCGGTCCTTCAACCAATCGTACCAATCCTGGCTGGCACGACGTTTTCGCGTGGGAATCACGTTGTTCAACGCATCGTCGTTGTTCCCGGTGAAGTCCGAGAGCCGAGTCGCCCACCAGGCGGCGTAAGCCGGCCTTCCAAGCAACTCTTCAACCTTCTTCTTCCGCTTGTTTGAATCGGTGTCCTCGAGGAATGCCTCCACCTCGGAGGCAGTCGGCAGGGTGCCAATCAGGTCCAGGGAAACACGCCTCAGGAACTCGGCGTCGGTGCTCAGCCCGGATGGAACGATCCCCAGTTTCTTGAGCTTCGCGACCACGAGCCGGTCGATTTCTGTTGGCACAGCCACCTTGGGGTACTTGGCGCCCACCTTGTCACTGACCGGCTGCATCACTGGCACCGACACGACGCCGTTGTCGTAGAAAGCCACGACAAACGTATCGCCGGGCTTGCCACTGGTCAGCTTTCCCCCGGATCCCAACTTGGCCACCTGGTCGTCGTTGCTCTTGAATCGAGTCAACGGCGTGACATCTTCGCGTGTGCCATCGCTCCAGACGGCCACCGCCTTCAGTTGAACCGTCTCGCCCTGGTCAGAAAAAACCAGCTCGGAGGGCGTGATCTCGAGTCGAACCATCTTTGCCGCATCCTTGGACACGGCCGGGGCGCCCGCGGCAATCCATTTCCGTAGCAGGCGGTACTGCCAACTGTCGACTTTCATTCTCAGGCCGCCCTCGTGATCCACCGTCTCGGTCGGCTTCTCCAGCATCAGGCTCTTGGCCGGTTTCGAGACATTGGCCCGCGGCCCCTCGCCGTCAGCAGCCTTCAACAGAGAGTCATGATCGAACTTGAAGTCGTAACCGAACAACGACAAACGAAAACCACCGCGTCCCTGAAACGACCCGTGACAGGCACGGCCACTGCAGCCCAGCTTGCCAAGCAACGGCACCACGTGACGCTGAAAATCGGGCACTTCGTCGGTTGACTCGCCGGCAAACCGCTCGGGAACCGGCGGGCTGACCTTCGAAGGGGCCACCTTGGCGTTGTTGTTGGCGTTGGCCGTGGCCACCAGGCCGACGACCACGATTGCCGAAAGCAGGTTCCGCGTCATGGCTTCGACTTGTCCTTGGTTTTGACCGTCGTCTTGACTGTCGTTTTTCTTGGTTTGACCGGTTGCTTCGCGGTGGTCTTGCCACCAAGTCCCAGCTTCCTCGTCACGGTCATTCTCGCTGACCGCCGCAACCGCTGCAACTCTCGATCTGTCGCCTTGTCGAGGTTCTCCAAAGCCTTCAACTGCGACTGGAACCGCTCGACTCTGGCCCGGGATCGCTTGATGTCAGCCTGCAGCATGATTCGCCGCAACTCCGCCCGTTCCCGCAATATTTCACGCAAACTCGCATCATTTTTGGGGTCAGGCTTCACCATCGAACGGGCCACCATCAGCCGGGCCTGGGATTCCAGTTTCCACAACTCAACCAGCATCGCATGCCGCTTGGGGTTGGTCACCTTGACCGGTTCAATCCTTTGAACAGTCCGTGACAACTCGGCGATCGCCTTGTCGTAAGCCGATCGATCTCTCACGGCTTTCAATCGCTCGATCAAGCTGGCCAGTTCCGAATGATGCGTGCGTGCAAATGCCAACGCCTGTTTGACCTGCCGCTTGTTCGGACGAGGGCGCTGCTTGGAGACGGTTTTGCGACCGTTTTTTGACTTCGGTTGCGAGCCCGCCCCCGAATCCGACTTGCCCGGCACTTGCGCCCAACCGTTGGCGGCCACGACAATCACCAGACAGATACAAAGCCCGTTCCGAATCACTTGTCCTCTCCTCCATTGGTCTCAGAAGACAACGCCACCGCAACGAGCATCCATTCGGGCACCACGAGGTCCGTCTCGGCCACCAGGGGTTCCCCCCCCATCACGGTACTCTCCTCAACCCCCTCGACCTCTTCTGCAGCGGTCCCATCCGCCCAACTCGACAACAACACGTCATCGTCCACGGCAGCCGACACCACCGTCCCGTCTCCAGCCAGCTCGCCCGCCGGCTGATGACTGGACTGCCACGACAGAACGACAACCAGCGACAGGCACAGAGCTGCCGCCGCCACGAATCTCCATCGCGAATCACGGCCACTCACGTGTTCCGGCACGGCGTCGGTCGCGACCGACGGGAAGTTCGACATGGACTGAACCAGTTCCACCGCCGCGGCAACCGCCTCGCAGGCCTCGACATCACCATCAGCCAGACGCGAGGTCCATTCCTCCAACTCACGTCCATCCAGTTCACCGGCCACGTACGCAAACGCCAGCCAGTCGATCTCGGCCAGTTCTCCGGCCTCCCCAGCGGGATTGTTGTTCTCAACACTCATCGCTCGTCCACCCTGTCCTTGTCGGCAAGCCACCGGTGCAGTTTCGCCAGTGCGGCTCTCATCCGAGTCAGTACCGTCCCCAGGGGAGCACCCACTTCCTCGGAAATCACCTTGAAGGTCTTGTCCTCGTAAATCCGCTTGCGAACCACCAACTGCTGCTCGGCCGGCAAGTCATCTATCCGTTCTCGCACCTCGCGAATCGACTCCTGCAGGCTGGCCAGTTCTTCGGGCGTGGCACTTTCCGACACAGGCGTCTCGGCAAGCCGTTTCAGGCTGCGATCCCGTCGCTGCCTCTTTCGACCTGCCAACATCGCCTCGTTGTACGCCACCCGGAAGAGCCACCCCTTGAGAGTATCGGCTCGAGCCGTGTGTCCAGCCTCCATCGCTCGGGCAAAAGTCGCCTGAAGTGCCTCATCGGCCGCTTCCGGATCGCTCGTCACGCCCAGTAGAAACGACCTCAAAGGTCCGCCGTACTGGCGAAACCACCTGCCAACCTCGTCAGGGTCAATCCGTTCTCCATCTTGCGACGTCAAACGCGCCACCCCGCTTCATTCGGCCTGCTCCTCCTGATGCGCCGGCAGCAGCGACTATTTGGCCAATTTTCATTTTTTTCGGCCCGGCAGACAGCGAAAACAGGTCCCGAAGACCTCACGGCACGTCCCGCAAACGGAGATCAAACCGCCCCTTGCGCTCCGAAACGTACACGATCCGCTTTCCGTCAGGATGCCACGTCGGAAAGTCGTCCCTCTCGGAGTTTTCGGTCACCCGTTTCACGCCCGCACCATCAGAGTCCATCACGTAGATTTCACGGTTTCCGTCCCGATTGGACACGAAGACCACGCGACGCCCATCGGGTGAAAATCGGGGTCTCACGTCCTGGGACCGGTCGATGGTCAGCCGCCGAATGCCACTGCCATCAGTGGCCGATGCCGTGTAAATCTCGTAATTCCCATCGCGGGTCGATCCAAACAGCAGGACACGACCGTCCGGGGAAACACTCGGCCAGTTGCAGATGCCACTGGTATCGACCAGCACCTTGCGATCGCCGGCAGATGTGTCACACGAAAAGACCTTTTGCCGCCCCCCTTCGGCAAAGACGTACAGCACGCGTTTCCCATCAGGACTGAACGCGGGGCTGCGCATCCCGGAAAAGCCCGACGCCGGAGGAATCTCGGCCGTTTTCTTTGAACGAGTGTCCTCGATCACCATTCCAACACTCGCCGCACTGCGACTCTGCAGGAACGCCAGAAAACGACCGTCGCGAGACACGGCCGGTTCCAGTTCCGAACGGGTCTCGTCCTTGTGAATCGGCCGGGATTTGCCACCGGAAAGATCCAGTCGCAACAACTGCAACTGCTCGGGGCGTGCCTGGACAACGTAAATCAGCGTCCGCGCGTTCAGAAACACCGGGTCGCGTTTGTAGCGATGGTCATCGGTCAGTTGTCGATCGGCAGCCGGAACGGCAACCACCGTCCCCAGGGCGAGAACCAGGGCCAGGGCCCACGAGGGGAACCGTTCCGATGCCATCGTATCTCGCCTGGTCGTGTCCGCAGAATCAGACCAGTTCATCGATCACCGTCCCACCCGGCAGCACGTTCAACTCGGCTCGATCCTGGGTCGTCAACCCGGCCAACTCGGTGATTGTCGTGCCAACCATCAGCGGGGTGATCGGTGTCGTCAGGGGATGTTCACCCAGCTTGTCGCTTTCCCCGATCGTTCCGCCGGTCGGCACGCCGGCTCCCGACCACAAAGAGAAGTAGCATTGCGGCCAATGGTCCCGTGCAGCACGCGGATTGATCTTGGGAGTCCGACCGAACTCGCTCATCACCACCACCAGGGTGTCTTCGAGCAACCCCCGATCCTCCAGGTCGCTCATCAATTCAGGCAGCACACGGTCCAGCAATGGACAATGCCGGTCCATCAGCATTTCAAAATTGTAGATGTGAGTGTCCCAGCCGAAGTCGTAGTTCGGCGTGATCGCCTCGACCGTCTGGCTCCAGTTGAGTTGCACGAATGGCACACGGGCCTCGATCAGCCGCCTGGCCACCAGGGCACTTTGTCCAAAATGCGTGTACCCGTACCGCTGCCGGGTCGCTTCCGACTCACGTGTCACGTCAAACGCATCACGGGCCGATGGATTGGCCAACAGCCCGTAGGCCATCTGGTAGGTCCGCTGCCAGTCGTCAATCCCGGCCGCCTCCAGCCGGCGACGCCCCACATCGATCTGCCGCAACAACATCCGACGGTCGGAGATCCGGCCCGGGGTGATCCCCTCCAGCAGGTCCAGGGCGGGCAAGTCGACCGAACCGTCATTCTTGACGACCACCTGGAACGGATCCCAGGCCTTGCCGAAGGTTCCGCCACCATAGCCCTCGACGATCCGGACACTGTCCTGGATGATTCCTCGACCGACCGACAGGAAGGGAGGCAGGTCACCATCCCGTCCGCGATGTCGGGCCACGATCGCACCAAAATTCGGTTGCACCGGACCGGGTTTCTCGTGAAACCCCGTCAGCGCCACGGTGCCACCATCGGGGTGACCCGGTTGAGTGCTCACGTGAGAGCGGGCCAGGGCGAAACGGTCACTGATCGCCGCGATACGGGGCACCAGGTCGGTGAAACGGACCCCCGGAGTCCGGGTGGCAATCGTGGAGAACGGCCCGCGGTATTCACCGGGAGCCTCGGGCTTGGGATCGAAGGTGTCCAGGTGTGACGGAGCTCCCCACAACCAGACCAACAACACCGATTTCGCCCGTGGGCTCTCTCCGCCTTCCGCAGCCGCCAACAGGTCCGGTCTCCCCAGGACCATTGGCAACGACGCCCCGACTTTCAGGAACGACCGGCGACTGAGACCGCCGCAGGTGCGGGAGGCAAATTGACCGACATTGAGCATGTTTGCCAGTTTCCCACACCCGCTGACCCCGCTCAAGCTCTCCCGCACCGACAACCCACAGTTGAGTGCCCCACCACACCGCAGATATAGTGGGGGCTGAGTCTTTCAGTCGTACCAACCCTGCCACCATCCGACCAAGGATCGGCCCGTGCGAGTTCTACTGACAATCCTCGCCGGGCTGCTGGTCGCACCCGCCGCCACCGCCGCACTCCCACGCGAGGCGCGTTCGATCCGGGTGACACCCAACCCGATCTCCCTGGGCGGCAGCAATCGCTTGCAACAACTCCAGGTCACCGCCACCGGCCCCGACGGGCGGCTGTTCGATGTGACCCATCACGCCACACTCCGGATCGGCGACAGCAACACGGCGGTGCTGGAAGGGACCACGCTGCGAGGAGTCGCTGACGGTGACACACAGCTCAACGTGTTGTACGGGAACCACGCCGTCACGCTCAAGGTGGCGGTGTCGGACCAGGGCACCTTCCCGCCGGTGCACTTCAAGAACGACATCATGCCCATCCTCTCCAAGCTGGGATGCAACAGCGGTGGTTGCCACGGTAAGCAGAGCGGCCAGAACGGCTTCAAGCTGAGTGTCTTCGGCTTCGATCCACGGGCCGACTACAACGCGCTGGTCAAGGAGGCACGAGGCCGTCGCGTCTCCCTGGCGGCGCCCGGGGGCAGCCTGCTGGTTGCCAAGACCAGCAACACGGTGGCACACGGGGGAGGAGCCAGGACAACAAGTGGATCGGCCGACCACCAGTTGCTCTCCGGCTGGGTCGCGCAGGGGGCCCCCTGGGGAGACGACGGTGCGCCACAGGTCACCTCTGTCCGTGTTTCCCCCTCCCAGCGAATCCTGAACACCTCCAGTGACCAGCAACTGCTCGTGACTGCGGTCTACTCCGACGGATCGACACGTGATGTGACCAGTGCCGCCGAGTACACCAGCAACGCGACACTGGTCGCCGACATCGAGGACGCCGGGCACGTGCACACCGGCAACGTGCCCGGAGAGGCCGCGATCACGATCAACTACATGGGACATGTGGTCGCCGCCCGGATCACGGTTCCCCGCAACGAAGTCCGGGCGGATTACCCGAAGCCGGACAGCAACAACCGCATCGATGAACTGGTCTGGACCAAGCTCAAGCGGATGGGCATCCTGCCCTCCTCCACGGCCACCGACAGCGTGTTCCTGAGACGACTGCATCTCGACACACTCGGCACATTGCCCAGCCCCGAGGAAGTGCGGGCCTTCGAATCCGACAAGCGGTCCGACCGAAGAGAACGGGCCATCCAGGATGTCCTGGCACGACCACAACTGGCCGACTACTGGGCCCAGAAATGGGGCGACGTTCTGCTGGCTGACCGTGAGGCACTCGGAGAACGGGGGGCCTACGAGTTCCACCGATGGCTGCGGACACAACTGCTGACCAATCGTCCCTACGACCAGTGGGTGCGTGAACTGCTGACCGCAACGGGGAACTCGGGGCGATATGGACCGGTCAACTTCTTCCGCGCGGCGAGAACGCCGATCGATCTGACCCGCAGTGTCAGCCAGGCATTTCTGGGCATCCGCATGGACTGTGCCCAATGCCATCACCACCCCTTCGAGAAGTGGGGCCAGGATGACTTCTACGGCATGGCTGGGTTTTTCAAGGGACTCAAGCACACACCCCTGGGCCCCGGTCGTGAACTCGTCTACCACGGCGGCTACCAGCCGACCCGAATCCCGCTGGTCAACCAGTTGGTGCTGCCCCGCCCACCCGGTGGAATCGGCATCGAGAATTTCGGCGAGTCGGATCCCCGTGTGAAGTTGGCCGAGTGGGTCACCCGACCGGACAATCCATATTTCTCACGACTGGTCGCCAACCGGATCTGGAAACAGTTCCTGGGCCGGGGGCTGGTCGAGCCCGAGGATGACTTCCGCTCAACCAATCCGCCGACCAATCCCGCGCTGCTGGATCATCTGGCCGAGACGCTCGTCGCCAACCGTTTTGATCTCAAGAAACTGATGCACCACATCCTCTCCTCGCGGGTCTACCAACTCTCGAGTGTGCCCAATCCAACCAATGCCCAGGACCAGCAGAGCTATTCTCATCACCTGGTCAAGCGGCTCCCGGCCGCCGTGCTGCTGGACGCGATCAGCGAGGTGACCGGTACACCCGAGACTTTCATCGGGATGCCTCGTGGAACCCGTGCCATCCAGTTGTGGGACAACAGGCTGCCGAGTTACTTCCTGGACACGTTTGGGAGATCCGAACGGGAATCGCCGTGTGAATGCGGGTCCTCGACCGAGCCCACAATGGCCCAGACACTGCACCTGATGAATGCCCCGGAGATCGACACCAAGATCACCGCCCCGGGCAGCCGGATCGATCGCATGATCTCCCGGAAGGCCACCCCGAGACAAATCGTCGATGAACTCTGCTTGGCCGCTCTCGGGCGACCACCCAGGCCTCGCGAAATACGAGCCGCCGAAAAGCTTTTTGCCAGTGGCCCACCACGACAGGCTGCCGAAGATTTCCTATGGGCCCTGTTGAACTCCTACGATTTCCTCTTCGTCCACTAGGCCACCTCCAAAATAGCCACTGCAACAACCGCCGCCTGCTGTACAATTCCGATGCACGCCTTGTCGAACGCCACGCGACAAGTTTTTCCTTCGAGGACCACGGCAATGACTCAACCCGCCTCAAGCCCCCGTCTCTCCTCTTACTGCGACGGACTGAACCGACGTGAGATGCTGTCCGTCGGCAGCCTCGGCGGACTGGGGCTGGCCGAACTGATGTGGATGCAGGAGTCATTTGCCAAGGCCAAGGGCAAGCCGGTCCGCGACATCAACTGCATCTTCCTGTTCGCGCTGGGTGGGCAACCTCACCAGGACATGTGGGACGTCAAACCGGATGCTCCCTCGGAGATCCGGGGCGATTTCAACCCGATCTCGACCAAGGCGTCGGGAATCCACATCTCGGATGTCCTTCCGGGAATCGCCACCGTCACCGACAAGCTGGCGATCATGCGCAGCGTCACCCACGTCGACAGCGACCACGGACGTGGCTACCACGTGATGATGACTGGCAAACGCCCCGGCGCCGGAGACTTCAACGGCAACCAGAACAACAATCATCACCCCTGCCTGGGATCGATGGTGGCCCGGCTGGGCACACCCGGCGAATTGCCTCCCTACATCAGCGTCCCCAACTTCCTCAACAGCGGCGGCCCCTCGTTCCTGGGCCCCAGCTATGGCCCCTTCGTCATCGAGGCCGACCCGGCTGCTCCGGACTTCTCGGTCCGTGACATCACCCTGCCCACGGCGATCTCGACCAACCGCAACGCGCGTCGACAGGCAGTGCTCCGGGAGATCAACCGCTTCGAACGCCAGGCCGAGACGATCGGACAAAGCGTCCGATCGCTGGACACGTTCTACCAGAAGGCCGCCGGGCTGATGACATCGAAAAAGGCCAAGGAAGCGTTCGACATTCACCGTGAGAGTGACAAGACACGGGCGGCCTACGGGATGACCTCCGTCGGCCAATGCTGCCTGCTGTCCCGCCGACTGGTCGAAGCGGGATGCCGTTTCGTCGCCATCGAGAACGGGCACTGGGACACGCACCGCAAGAACACCTACAGCCTCCGTGACCTGCTGTGTCCGTCTTTCGACCAGGCCGTCCCCGCTCTGCTGAACGACCTCGAACAACGGGGCATGCTCGACGACACCCTGGTGATCATCTCGACGGAGTTCGGCCGCACCCCCAGGATCAACCAGTTGGCCGGTCGCGATCACTGGCCCAATGTCTTCTCGATCGCGATGGCCGGAGGAGGAGTCCAGGGGGGCCAGGTCATTGGTGCCAGTGACCGGCAGGCCTCCGGTGTGGCCGACCGCCCGATCACCCCCGGTGACATGACTGCCACGGTGCTTGACCTGATGGGAATCGACCCCAACCAGATCCTGCACACCCCACTCGGACGCCCAATCCCGTTGGTCGATGACGGTCGCCCGATCACCGAATTGACCTAGCGCCGACTTTGGAGTCCGCCACAGTGATCCACAAACTCTTCCGCACCCGCCTGGCCTGTGGCCTCTTCCCACTGGTCGCAATCCTGCTTGTTCCCGCCGCGGCGACAGCACAACCCAAGCCCGGCTACAGTCCCGCGAGCACGCACATCTTTCCTGCGGGTGGCCGCCGAGGCACGACGGTTCGTGTCCGTGTCGGAACCGAATGTGTCCCCAGAAACACCGATTTCCTGGTCTACGGCCAGGGTGTCACTGCCGGAAACAAACTCACCCAACGGCTTCCCCGCAGCCTCGGTGAGCCCGACCCCCGCCGCAAGCCCACCGAGGTGCCCATCACCTACCCAAGAGAATGGGATCAGCAGATCGCGATCGCCAAGGACGCGCCTCTCGGACAGGCACTGTGGAGGATCAGTTGCGCCCAGGGCGGCACCGGCACCCGCCCCTTCCTGGTCGGAGATCTTCCCGAACACATCGAAAATGAGTCGAATTCTGTTCCGGCCCGTGCCGAACGTCTCACTTTGCCAGTCACGCTCAACGGACAAATTTACGGCGAACGAGACATCGACTTCTTCCGACTGTCACTCAAGCGGGGCCAGGTGCTCGTCTGCGATGTCCTGGCCGGACGAATTGGCAGTCGGCTCGACCCCGTGGTTCAACTGCTCGACGCCAATGGCAAACTGCTGGATTCTCAGGAGATCCGCATCGGTCGCGACCCGGTACTCGCTCTCCAGGCTCCGCACGATGGAGACTACCTGCTGCGGGTTGCCAACATCACATTTCACGGCAATGCCGCCTGCGTCTACCGGATCACCTTGTCGACCAATCCGCTGGTCGTCTCGGCAGTCCCGACCAGCGGCCTCGAAGGAACTCGCTCGACGATCGAATTCCATACACTGACCGGGCGCCCCGGCCCGCTGGCGGTCGCGAGAAAAGAAATCCACTGGACAGGTGAAGATGGCATCCTGCGACCCTGGGGTTCCAGGGGGCCAACCCTCGAGGTCAATCGCAATACGCACGGGACCGAGGCCGAGCCCAACAATTCGACCGCGTCGGCTGGAAAGATAACCGTCGGCACCACGGTTCATGGACGACTCTCCAACGCCCGTGACATCGATCGCTTTGTCTTTCCTGCTGCCAAGGGACAGCGTTACGTGCTGCGGGCTGTCGCCGCGATCCCGGGCAGTCCCACCCTGCCAATCCTGACGTTGACTGATGCCAACGGGAAACAACTCGGCCGTGGAACCGCCGTGGGCAATCCGGACCGGGAAGCCCGGATCGAATGGTCCGCTCCAGCCGACGGAACCTTTGCACTCGAGATTCGCGATCTCCGTTACGGTTCACGTGGAGGTGACGACTTCCTTTACCGGCTGTCACTCAACGCGGCCGTCCCGGACTTCCAACTTCACGCAACCGCCGACTCTCTCAACATCGTCCAGAAGACCGATTCCGCAGTCACGTTGCGAGTCAAACGGATCGGAGGTTTCAAGGGACCTATCGATCTCCTGGTTGACGGATTGCCCGACGGCGTGACGTTCACCCCCTCGCAGATCCCCGCCAAGGCCAATTCGGTCAAGCTGACTTTCAAGGCGACCGAAGACGCCGCATCCCGGGCCTACCCCCTGGAGATTGTCGGCACCGCCAAGGTCCAGGAGGGCAAAACGGTGATTCGTCGTCACCTGTCGGCACGCCACCTGGGCATCGACAACGAGGGACTCTCGGCAGTCACTCCCACCTCCGAACAATTCCACCTCACCGTCTGCCACAAGCCGGTCTTCCGGTTGTTCTGCAACGAGGCGTACATGTACGCCCACCGTGGAACCATTTACCGGTACGCGATGGAGGTCGAACGTCTCGATGGATTTGACGAACCGATCACCGTCCAGATCGGCGACAGACAGAACCGAGATCTCGATGGGATCCAGATGATTCCGTTTGTGATCCCCAGCGGAAAAACCAAGGGGTTCCTGCCGATCTTTCTACCCGAGACGATGCACATCAACATCCAGTCGCAATCACAACTTTACTCGCAGGCGTTTGCACACTTCACCGACAAGCAGGGACGGCCCCAGGCCGTGCTGGTACTCTCGGAAAAACGGAACATGCTTCGCACCCGACCGGTGGTGGTAAAAATGTTCGCCGTCAACGAGACCATCACCGGCGCCCCCGGCTCGAACGTCTCCTGCCAATTGCGGCTGGAACGCACGACCAATTTCCCCGGAAACATGACCGTCCGCCTGCATTCGGTTGAGGGAGCCAGCGGGTTCACCTCCAAGGGCACTCAATTCGCCCCCGGTGCCCTCCAGGCCACGGCGATGGTCCGTCTTCCCAAGGGCTCCGATTCGACAAAGCCAGCGACCCTGGTTTTCCGTGCGACCGGACGAATGCCTGATGGAACCGAGACAATCACCGAAAGCCGCGTGAAGTACCTGCCGGGGCAATAGGTGACTCCTCGAGGTGACTCCGACTCTCCGCCGGAGACGACGGCCCGGGAGCCAGGATTCCCCGTGGCGCGGTGTCCAGCACGGGACGGCGTGAGTGATCATGTTGGTGATCACCGACTTGATTGCATCCGTCGACGTAGGCTGTAGGCTGCTCTAAATTCAACAGCGACTCTCGGAGGCACACCACAGTGATTCGCCAACTCTTGGACAATTTCATCCTAGCGATCCTGGCCACTGCCCTTCTGGGCACCGCCCCGGTGACTTCCTCTGCCAAGGACAAGCTCTTCGAGACCCCCGGGCCAAAGCCCGTTGGGATCGTCGCGTTTGTCGAGGGTCCGGCCTGGCATCCGACCGGCAATGTCTACTTCAGCGATGGTGGCAACAATCGGATCATGCGACGAGACCGTACCGGAGCCATGCATGTCTACCGGCAGCCTTCCGGGGCCGCCAACGGATTGCTGTTCGATTTCCAGGGCCGATTGCTCGCCTGTGAGGGCCCCGGTCCAAACGGACACCGGCGAATCACCCGCACCGAACACGACGGCACCATCACCGTGTTGACCAACAACTACCAGGGCAAGAAATACGCCGGCCCCAACGACCTGACCATCGACTCCCGGGGCCGAATCTACTTCACCGACCCCCGCTACGGACCACGCACGGATCTCGAAATTCGTGACAAGCAAGGACGCGCCGTGGAAGGTGTCTACCGCATCGATCCCGACGGCACCGTCACCCAGGTGATCACCCACCAGGTTGATCGCCCCAATGGAATCCACATCACTCCCGACGACCGGTACCTGTATGTCGTCGACAACAACAACAATACTCCGAACGTCGCCCGGGCAGTCTGGCGATTCAGCCTGACCGAGAAGGGCAACGTTGTTGCCAACAGCCGAAAGAAGATGCACGACTTTGGCAGAGGCCGTGGAGGAGACGGGATGGCACTGGACGTCGACGGACGTCTCTACATCGCCGCCGGACGCACTGTCGCCAGCCCGCCGAACGAAACCACCGAGGTTGCCGGGGGAGTCTATGTGATCTCCAAGGAGGGCAAACTGGTCGGTTTCATCCCCATCAAGGAAGACTCGGTGACCAACTGCACCTTCGGCGGCAAGGACCTGAAAACCCTGTACATCACCGCCGGCCACACGCTCTGGAGCATCCAGACCACCGCCAAAGGCTTCGTGCCCTGGCTCAGCCGACAAGATTCCCAACGCAACGACAATTCCTCCAAGTGAAAACGTCTCGAGATGACAGACGACGCCAACAACCTGAGCTACGACGAGGCAGCCAAGAGACTGGGGCTGACCGTCAACGAACTCCGAGACCTCCGCGCCGACGGACGCATCCGGGACCACGCCAACTACGGCAACTGGACCTTTGCCGCCGAAGACGTTGAAACCCTCAAGGCCGAACTCGAAGCCGAGGCCACCACCAACGCCGAACAACCCACCGACGACCAACCAGAATCCGGACAATCCAACGATGCGACAGCCGGAGAAACCAAGTCCTACTCCCCGTCAAAATACGAACCCGGTGGAGACGCGTCGTCCTATTCCTCCAAGTACCAGTCCACCTCCTACGACACACCACAATACGACACGCCAAAATACGACACGCCGAAATACGATACTCCCAGCTACAGTGACTCCAGCTACCAGACGTCGTTCCCTGAACCAGGGATTTCCGCCAGCCCGGAACCCGAAGCCAGTCCGCCCCAGACTCAGCCACCGCCCGAAGACTCCGACGCCCAAGCTGGTTCGGTTGAAATCGAAGCCACCCAACCTGTCGATGCTCACCCGGAAACAACTGCGGCAGGCCAGAGTGAATTCGGAGCCGGGCTTCTCGACGAGAAACCTGACGAGAAACCTGACGAGAAACCTGACGAGAAAACTGACGAGAAAACTGACGCGAA
>MDTE01059628.1_pt1 | contig 15871 bp, 11 predicted proteins | sample 811231 | NCBI WGS metagenome assembly MDTE01 (sample SAMN05326651, study PRJNA326480) | marine metagenome | isolation source: seawater | place: Indian Ocean: Red Sea | collected 2010
TCTTGCCATTTTGTCCAAGATTCATCTGAATTTTGATACCAATTTGAACCATCATTAGCTCTGAACCAGTTTGTTCCGTTTTCATCCTGGTCTAGATAATCTCCACCTGGTAAATCTTCCCAAGATGGAACGGTTTCAGGTTCGAGATTTGATTCATCATCCGCATGAGATTCTTCAGATTCTGAACTCTCAATTTTATCCTCGAGATTGTTTGAGAGACCTGGAATATTTTGTGGAGGTGGTACATTAGTCAAAGATTTGTGTTCTTTCTTTCCTCTATCTGATTTTTTAGGCTCCTTCTTCATCAACACGGCTATGACTACAACTAGTGCAAGTACCACTACTCCGCCGATAATTCCTACTAATGTTACAGTACTCATCCCATCATCGCTTGATTTCATATCGTCACCTGCGGAGTTTTTGTTGCCCCCATCACTTGGGGATTCTAACAAACAGCCAGGGTAATTGATATCATCATCGAATCTTCCATCTGGAACTTCTAACGGACACATATCACCGTATGTCGCTCCTTCAAGGAATATTCCTGGCCAAGATGGATCTCTGGATTCATTCCATTCAGGGTTCCCCCAATTATCTCCAAAACCATCCTCATCAGTATCAAACCACTGAGTCGCATCAAAAATAAACATATCAGGGCCATATCCTAAATCATCCCATTTTGAAACACTCCAATAAGGGTCAGGATTTGAATAACCATCACCATCGGTGTCTGGGCAGCCATATCTATCTACGGTTGAAGTTCCTTCTTCTTCAGCACAGAAATCAAACATTGCGTCTTCGAAGTTGTCGCCAAAACCATCACCATCAATATCCGACCATTGATTAGGATTGTCGACAAAAGCATCAGCCCCCATTTCCACTGTCCAAGTCGGTTGAGGATTAGAATAACCATCGCCATCTGTATCAATACAGCCAACTCGATCTTTGCTAGAATTACCATTGAATAAAGGACAATCATCGGGATTAGTTCCAGAAGGATTGTCTCCAAAACCATCACCATCTCCATCATTCCATTGAGTTTCATCTTGGAAGAAAGCATCTTCTGCATCTGCGACTCCGTCCCCATCAAAGTCTGGACATCCCTTCATACCAGTGGTAGCCGATCCTTCTTGAGTTGGACAGAAGTCAATCAAATCATTGAAACCATCATTATCATCATCTGAATCTTCTCTATCATCTAAACATCCATCTGCATCATTATCATTGGTTGTATTTCTTGTCCAGTTTGTAATTCCATTGACACATTGATCTGCACTATTCGTCACCCCGTCGTTGTCATTGTCATTATCTTCTAAATCATTACGACAGCCATCGTAATCCCAATCAGTCGATTGTGTGGAATTCCATCCGGTTTCACCTCTTGGGCAAGAGTCTAAATCGTCAATAATTCCATCATTGTCATCATCACTATCTTCGTCAGTTTCATCCTTACAACCGTCACCATCTCTGTCGGTTTGGGAACCGGAAGTCCAATTCAATTCACCCATTGGACAGTCATCGACGAAATCCCCGACGCCATCTGAATCGTCATCACTATCGCACAGATCACCGATTTGATCTGAATCATAATCTTCCTGCAGTGGATTTACTAAGTATTGGCAGTTATCATCCAAATCAAGTATTGTATCGCCGTCATCATCCAAGTCTTCATCTTCATCCCGACAACCATCTCCATCTAAATCTGTGAGATTATCTGGGTTCCAATCTATTAGTCCAGTCTGGCAATTGTCTACAAGGTCTAATACTCCATCATTATCATCATCAGTGTCTTCTTCGAAATCTTTGCAACCATCAGCATCGTGGTCCAGTGATGTGTTGGATTGATTCCATTCCAGAACACCGTACTGACAATCGTCGAGAACGTCGTGTAATCCATCATTATCGTCGTCGTTATCACAGGCATCACCTTTCAAGTCTAAATCGAAATTGCTTTGGTTTACATTCGCAGTATTCAGGCAATTATCTACATAATCAGTAATGCCATCTCCATCTTTGTCGTGTTGGAATTTCCACACGAATATATCCTGATCATTAGCAATTCGCGGCATGTCACCAAACCATGCAGTTCCACTGAAATCGCCGCCTGCAATTATCGAACCGTCGTCCAAAGTGAGTAATGCCCCCACTGTGTCGTTGTCTGCACCGCCTATCGAAAATGCCCATTGGAAGTCTGAATTATTATCAACTTGCGCAATGAAACCATCATACTTTAGTGGTACAGAACTGTTTTTTACCATTGTGAATGTGTCAAAAGTCATATTGAAAGCGTGTCTTCCGCCAAATTGCACTTGGCCTTTTTGATTTACAGATAGAGCTTGTAATCTATCATCTTCGTTTCCACCAGCATGATATGTCCACTGCTGATTTCCATTATTGTCGTATTTTGCAACCAAAACATCCCAACTACCTTGGGAAGTTATGGCAGTGCCTGAAGATTTTTTGTAGGTCGAATAAAAGTTCCCACCAACAATTACTCCTCCGGTTGGATCAATAACAACATTGTTGAAATATACTCCACAATTTGCACCGAAACACCCATTTCCAGAGATAGTCCTTCCCCATTCAAAAGTTCCGTTGTCTGAATACTTCAATAGAAATCCAGCATATGTGGAAAGTGGACTGGATAAGAATGTATTATTTGCCCATGCTTCGTTTCTGGTATTATAACCTGCGACATATGCGTGGTTGGTGACAGGGTCAACGACTATTTGGTAAGGAACTGCGTCTCCATTTCCTGTTGATGTATGCGCCCAATCCCAAAACGATGAAGATGTATTATAATATGCAATATAGAATTTAGCATTTTCTGATTCATCGCCGGAGTTTAATTGCACTGCATCAAATTCTGTAATATTTTGATAAAATCCTGTGACGTAAAGATTGTCATATTTGTCCACAGCCAGGTCCCATCCAACGTCTACATCAAAACCACCGAACCTCATTGCCATATCGAATTCGCCAGTGCTCGCATTTACTCTAGCAATGTATCCATCAAAGCCTGTTGTGTTTACTTGAGATGTATTACCAAATCGTACATCACCCCTGATGTATCCTGTTGCGTATACATTGTCATTTGAGTCAACTGCAACTCCTCGACACTCGTCATAATAAATGGCCGTACCAGCAGATACAGCCCAATCCCAAACACCATCTTTAGTTAATTTTGCAATTAATATGTCACCTTCTCCTTCTGTTTCAACATCTATTGATCCAAATTGAGAAATCTGATAGATTGAACCGCAGATTATGATGTCACCGTTGGAATCAAATACCATTTCATAGATTTCATCTTGCTGTATCGACCCACCCGTTGAAGACCAATTAGAATCTGCATTTCTTCCCATAGCAAGTGATTTTAATGCCTGTGATTGGCCTAGTGTCATTTCATTTTCATCTATCATTCTATTTTGAACTGTTATTGAGGACTCCTCTTCAATTGGAATTACTTCTTCAGGGTATAATGGAACAATGGAACTCAAGAAAAATATCACAAGGAATACCGCAATTGCTCGTCTCATGCTTATCCGAGGCCATTCACCCTCATCAAACCAGCGCATTTTTATTCATCAGATAAAGGGAGGTCTAACGATTTTTGCTCGTAGTTTTTTCTTGGGAGATGCAACAATTACCACTTCATCCCCGGGCGATACAGATTTGATGTATCCCATTCCAATTCCAGCTCTGTCCAGCGAGGGAGCAGGAGCGCCGCTTGTCAGTTTTCCAATCTGATTTCCGTCCAAATCCTCCACATCTTTTCCACCACGTGGGAATGGTCCTTTTTCCAGTTGCATAATTCCCCACCATCTGTGGTCATTACCATCATGGGAAATAACTCTAGATTTTCCAATGAAATCATGCTCTAGATCTAAGCCAAATGGAACATTAGTTTCCCAAGAATCTCGATGAAGGAATTCGTTCTCATCTAATTCAGGATTTGCAAAATCTACACCTGATAGGAGGAATCCTTTCTCTAGCCTCAAAGTATCTCTAGCACCTAGACCAACCGGAATCGCACCGTTATCGATTAGATTTCGCCATAATTTTGGAGCATCTGAGTTTGGAATGAAGATCTCATATCCCGCTTCACCAGTGTACCCTGTGCCTTGTATCCAACCATTGACTCCTAATTTGTTCTCTTTGAGGTTGGCCCATCTAAATCTCCCAACATGATTTTCAATTCCTAAAACAGTCTCACAAATTTCCTTTGCTCTAGGACCTTGTAATGCTATTATGCTAGTTTCTGGAGAAAGGTCTTCGATGGTTACTGAACCATCCTCTGGAAGCAAAGAAGAAAACCAATCCCACATTACAGGAATCATACTTGCATTAGGAACCCCAAGTATTTCAGACTCCGAAACAACTGCGAAAATCATGTCGTCTATCAAAAATCCCTTGTTATCCAAGAAATGAGTGTATGCGCATTTACCTGGAGATATAGCAGTACATTTTTGTGTAGCAATTGATTCAAACCATTCCAATACACCTTCGCCTTTAAATTTAAATGAACCCATGTGAGAAACATCAAAGAGACCAGCATTAGATCGGCATGCTAGATGTTCTTCTGTTATGTTTGAATACCATATCGGTAACTCAAAACCGTGAAAATCTACAATGTTTGCTTCTAAAGCCACATGTTCTTCGTAAAGTGCTGTCCTAACAGGTGGAGAATCACTCATATTACAACGCAGTTAGAGGCGGCATTAAAGGCTCACTGATACAAAATCAATACTCAACAGGCACAGGGTCTAATGTTCTCCACAGATACCAACTCGCAGCGGTTCGATAAGGCGACCATCTTTTTGCGAATTCTGTTATTTCATCTCGGTCTTCTAAACCTGGAACTAATTTTCTTACCGCATTTAGAAGACCCACGTCACCGGGGCTGAAAATATCCTTACGCATAAAAGTAAAAATCATCATCATTTCTGCTGTCCAAGGCCCTATGCCTCTAAATTTAACCAAATGATTATGCAATTCTACATCAGTGAGACTATTCCAATCTTGATTCAGAAACTCTTCCGAACGTTCTGCAACGCCCAAAATGTAACTCGCTTTGGGTCGAGTTAAACCGCATGATGCGATTTCTTCTTGAGAAAATTGTAGAATTCTTTGTGGTGTTATCTCTACGACTTTATTCACTAACCTTTCCCATATGGCGTCTGCAGCTATAACTGAGATTTGTTGCCCAATTATACTTCTTACAAATGTGTAAAATATATCACCTCTCCCAACCAGACTTTCATTAGGATATTTAGATATTATTTGAGACATTATCTTGTCTTTGGAAAGGAATTCTTTTGCATCTGCCCACCAATGCGGAACTCCTGTTTCCATGGGTTGGAGTAACCAACGACATTTATTACTACTTGCTTAACTTCAAAAATCATTTTTGTGGGATTCCTGAAATTATTTCGTTACCTACGGTAACAATCTCGTTCACAAGTCCGTCTATTGTATCTCTAGATATTGAATGATTGGCAATGACAGGACGCAAAATTATCGCATTGTTCAGTGTAGATTTGGAGACCATGTACCTCCCATTAAGCCTTATTTGTTCACGAATTTTAGAATTCAAATCGTTTAGGTCATGACCTTCAATGTTGTATCTAACACAGACATTTGTCCATTCTCTAGTTGACATCAACTCCAAATTTTCTGATTCTATAACCTTCTGTTCAAGGTATTCTGCTAGATTCATATATGATTCAACCAATTTAGCCCAACCAGCATCTCCTTTTTCCCTCCACGCTAAAAATAACTTCAAAGCATCGTTTCTTCTTCCACATTGTAAACTAAAACGGCCAAGGTCTACGTCACTTGTCTCTTCATGGAATAGATAATTTGCTGAGTCTGTAAAGTTGTAAACTTTTGATAATGAATCCGGATCTTTTGCCAAAAATGCGGAGCATACCAACGGGATACCCATCATTTTGTGAGCATCCCAGCACAAGGAATCTGCTAATTCAATACCGTCCATGAGATGACGGTGTTTAGCACTGAACAAACAACTTCCACCCCAAGCAGCATCAACGTGAAGCCAGAGATTATTATCCGTACAGATGTCGGAAATTTCCTTTATTGGGTCAAAGGCACCCCTAACGGTAGTCCCCGCTGTTGCAATAACGCAGAAAGGGATTTGTCCGTTTAATTTTGCAAACTCTATCTCTTCAGTCAATTTTTCAGGTCTCATTTTCCCATTAACATCACATGGCACAGATATCAGATTGTCTAAACCAATTCCCAATACTGTAGCAGACATTCTTACTGAATAATGAGATTCCTCGGATACGAAGCAAACCAAATTTTTTGAATCGTACCCTGTCCTTAGTCCGAGAGGATTTATCCTATACCTGGCACATAGCATGCCAATCATATTCCCGTTAGAACCACCGGTAGTCAAGGTTCCATTACCATCTCCAAATCCTACAATTTCGCACATTCTTCGAATTAATGACTGTTCAATCAATGTTGCAACAGGTGACAATTCATATGTGTACATGGAATTATTTGCAAGACTTGCAATCACTTCCCCAAGAAATGCCGTTATATTCATTCCTCCCCACAATGGGTTCATGAATCCAGGATGATCTGTTCTTACACTGTAACGCAAAAAGTGGTTGATGTCACTCAAAACGGTTTGATAACCCATCCCTTCCAAGGGGAGAGCTAGATCTGTGATTTTTTTGAGACTGTTGTGAGATATTGATTCAATAACCAACTCGCTTCCTTTGAGATAATCATTGATTTCAGAAAGAACAGACTCAACAAACTCGTCTATGTCCATATTGCTCCCCCTGTTGTGACGGTGTAAAAGACAGGTTTAGTAATATACCACTGAATTCTTAATTTATGATGTCTTGATGTCGATTAGAAATGTACCAGGTTCACTTTTGCCATTTTCTATTATTTAGCGAACAAGTCATGTTGATTTTTGAAAGAAATTTCTTAGGAATACCCTTTTTATTTAATCTGCAAATTATTTGATTCGATATGCATTATTATCAAAAAAATGAGTAACATTCTATTGATCTAAATTGTTGAATTGGACATATTCAATTCGCTTTCAATTACGGGGAAATCACTCTTATTTGACAAAAGCAATTCAGTGTGCCTTTTTAGCACGTAATACCTAGCTCCAATATTAAAATAATATAATAAATTCCTATGCAGAATGCATTTTTTCCTAAGAAGATTGAATAACTGTCATTAAATCGGAAGGCTATGTTAGGACAAGATGGCTCGATGTGGCTCGAAAGACTTCACATGCAATTAGCAAGGAATTTGCGCTCATCAGATTGGTCACAAGCAGACATAGCAGCGATATTAGGAACAACTCAATCTACTGTTTCGAGAATGGCTCACAGGGACTTACCTGAGATGGCTGGAACATCCGACGAATCGACAATTGATGGTTGGGCTCATGAAATATCAATGGCTCTGAAACAGTTGGGTCCTAATGCTAAACCTAGTCGTACTAGATTTGTTATGGAAATCGCATTCGCACCTGGACAAGTTCTAAGATTTGACAAATCGTTGAATGGAACAGACTTGGATACTGACCAAGAACAAACATCTCTGCTCAAAAGATTGGAATGGGCGGTCTCAAGAATTGATGTGCAGAGACTTAGCGCTATGATGCCCGCAGTCGGAATGAACATTGCATGCTGTCTTGAGACATCAAAGGCGCTAACAGAGGTTGCAGCATTTCCTGGAAGGATCAATGTTGTCGAAGGGAAATTGCGACATCACGAAACACCACAATTTGGGGCTTCTAATCATTTAGCAAACATGCTGTTACAAGCACGAATACATGATTTCCAAAAGACTGCTATTTTGAATATCCATCCAAGAAAGGATAAGGACATTATCGAGATGATATGCGAAGATTTAGACTTAAATCTCACATTTGCAGCAAAAGGAGACATATCTCCTCACCAAGGAATAGATGTCATATTGGATGAAGGTGACTTTGGGTGGGAGCCTTCATTGTATATACTTGCACACAACCCATTAGAATTGGTTGATCGCATGCACAAGATAATCGCATCGATTCAAGGGAGTGATTGAATGAAGTTGGGAGTATTAACAGTAGCATTCTTCTGTCTAGTTATGAGCTTGTCAGGTTGTATTACAGAAAAAATTGAAGAACAAAAAATCGATGACGGAGGAGTAATAGTACCTGAAGAATATGTTTGGGAAGATGACGGGGAACTTACAATCGTTACTTATGATGTATATGGAATAACACCAGAAATGATTGAGGAATTCGAAAATCGTACCGATTATGAGGTGACAATTCTAAAACTAGATGATGCAGGTTCTGTATTAAGCCATTTATTGCAACATCAAGATAACCAAGTTGCAGACCTAGCAATTGGACTTGACAACACATACCTGCCAATCGCATTAGATTATGATGTATTATGGCAACATTCTGCAGATGTCAATAATGTATCAGCAGGTATTCTTAACGAACTCCAAACTCCCTATGCTGCACCATTTGATCACGGATATATTTGCATAAATTATGACAAAAGTATCATTGATGGTGAAAATTACACAGTGCCGACTTCTTTATGGGATTTAACGAGTTCTGAATTTTCCGGTAAAGTTGCTATCCCCTCTCCTGAAACAAGTAGTCCGGGGAGAGCTTTCATGTTATCTACAATAAATTACTTTGCAAATGATGAAGATAATTCAACCGATTGGACTGATTGGTGGAGTGCTATGGCAAGTAATGATGCAACCATAACAAGTGGATGGTCTGAGGCATATGAAACTCATTACACTGGAGGTTATGGGGAATGGACAGAAGGTTACATTGGCGATGCTAATTTTGTGGTGTCATATTGCCATTCGCCTGGAGTTGAATCATACTTTAATGAAAATTGGACAAAATCTGCCGCACTTGATTTGGAAAACTATGCATTCCACCAAATTGAGTTTGCAAGTGCTATCAAGGGAGGAAATTTAGATGCTGCATCAAGTTTCATTGAGTATTTACTAAGTTACGAGATCAACTCACAAATGCCAGTTACAAATTACATGTATTCAGTTCTAGAGAACACTACTCTCCCTGAAACCTATGGGTATCTAAACAATACCCTAGTACCCAGATCACCTGTTTACATGGAATATTCAGATATCGCTGCTAATATGAACGATTGGTTGCAAAGTTGGAACTCAGCGATGGTTGATGCTTAGATGGCAAATAGAATTCCTCAAATTCTAATTGTATCTTTATACACAATGATAGTACTCGGGCCATTAATTTTAGCATTTGATCGTTTAATTTGGGTTGCGGGATTTAATCCCTCATCTTGGTTTGATTCTCTAAATGAAAACTACATATCCCAAGGAGTGTTGACATTTACGATAACACAAGCAATTTTCTCTACAATCTTTACGTTGGTAATTGGAATACCAATTGCATGGCAATTAGGCAGGTATTCATGGAAATTTGAGCCATTAATTAAAGCGATTCTTACTATGCCATTCGTTATGCCTTCAATAATCGTGGCAATGGGATTTTTGCAAATTGTAGGAAATAATGGTTTGGATATCAGAAATGATTCTTCAACTTGGCTAATTACTCTAATCATAGCGCATGCTTGGTTCAATGTTGCTCTTGTAATTAGATTCTGTGAACCTGTTCTTTCTAATTTAAGTCCAAATTATTTAGAGCAAATTAAATTATTACCAGGAGGAGAAACCTCGCTAAAAAGATTCAGAAATCTATGGGTTCCAATAATGGCGCCATCTGTAATTGCAGCCGCTTGTATGACCTTCATATTCTCATTTACCTCATTTGCCTTGGTCAGATGGATCACTGTTGGAGATAAAACATTAGAAAGTATGATGGCAGATATTGGTTCCTCTGCTGGCATCTCCAACTACATGATTAATCACAATGAGATTATTTTAGGCGCTGCAATAATCCAGTTTTGTGTTCTTGGAACTTTACTTTGGCTTGTAGCTGCCATACAACAAAAGAGACAAAAAAGATTTATTCAAGTATCAGATGACATAGTGAAGGAAAGAAATAATCGCGGGTGGATGGTAATAGGACCTGCTATTTTCTTTGCCTTGATTCCATTAATCATAGTCACAATATCATCCTTTAGAATACGGAAATCCGATAGATATGGCACTACATATGATTGGAATTTCTCGGCTTGGGAGTACGCCTTCTCTAACAATTACTCACTGGCATCAGCCAATGAGGCCTTCATGAATTCATTAGGATATGCTGCATTAACACTTTGTGTTGCAGTACCAATTGGCTATATGTTAGCGAGCACGATATCTACTATCGAGATAAAAAAACCGCTTCTTGGGAAATTATTGGATGTATTAGTGATGATTCCTTTTGCCGTATCAAGTGTTATGATTGGCTTGGGTGTCATGTTAGGAATGATAAAAATCGACGCTCAATTTTTCTACTCACTATGGTTTACTCCGATTATAGCACATGTTATGATTACTACACCATTTGTAGTTAGGATATTACTATCAGGCCAGAGAAGTATTAGCGCTAAATTCGACGAATGCGGGAGAGTCTTGGGTCTATCAGATATTGAGAGATTTGTAAAAATAAAACTTCCAATGATGAAAAATTCGATATTTATTGCTGGAATTTTTACTATTGCGATGTCATTGGGAGAGTTTGGAGCATCATGGGTTGTCACGAGAAATTCTGATTGGATAACCTTACCAATACTAATCGATACATTGAGGGGGGTTCCATTCGATAAGACATTGACCGTTCCTGCATCCTGTGCAGTTGCATCAATATTGATGATTTTGACAATTATCACTTTCACGCTTGCTGAAAAATATCGAAAGAAAGCTAACGGGGGGATGTTTTGATGCTTGAAATCATAAATCTAACAAAATCATTTAACGAATTATTATTTGAAAATTTTAACTTAGAATTAAATCCAGGAGATATCATTGCAATCACTGGACCCAGTGGATGTGGAAAAACGACATTATTACGAATTATTTGTGGTTTAGAAGAGACGGATTCAGGGGACATCATGCTTGACAACCAATCAATAATCAATAGACCCGCAGAGAAGAGAAATATCGGATTGATCTTTCAATCACCCGTGCTTTTCCCTCATTTTACAGTAAAAGGAAATTTGAAACTGGGAAATAAAAATGCCGATATTTCTAAATCATTATCAGAAGTAAATTTATCAGGATTTGAAGATCGGAGAATCGAATCTCTATCTGGGGGAGAAGGACAGCGAGTAAGCATTGCTAGAGCCCTATTAGCCAATCCAAAGGTACTGTTGTTAGATGAGCCATTTAGTTCCTTAGATAATGAATTAGCAAATCAACTAGTTGACGACATCCGGGCATTATTGAAATCCAGGAAATGCCCAGCAATTTTAGTTACTCATAATATCCAAATCGCTGAAAAATTCGCAGATAAGGTAATTCCAATCAATCGTTAGTATGATATGCTTGCCGGTTCTAAATCATAATGGTGGAAGAATGGTAGGCACTCCTGTTGATATCTTGCCTTATGTCAGAGGCGTGCAGTTGATTCTTACTGGATATAATGGCTACACAAAGGGTTCAAGAATTGAAAATGACAAACTTGTAAGAGAAGAAATTGTTCGAGCAATTAATCGTGTCAGAAATCATATGAAAAACATCTTTGACATCAAATTTAAAGAAAATGATATGCAAATTGCAAGAGTTGCAAAACAATGCATGGAAGAATGCGATTATTTTTCAGAGGATGTCAAAAAAGCAGTTGGGGGAATGGAACATGCTTTCCTGTCAGGTCAAAACTCTCCATCAAATCGAGAATTAAAGAAGTTGATTCAACATGACCATGACGTTATTACGATGATAATTGAGGCTGTAAATCTATCAAATAGCGCTGAATATTCGATAGGTACTGAAGAAGATAAAACCAAAATGTTAATCCAACAAACAACCCAGAAACTAACTAGTTGCCGTGGTTTTTTTAACGCAAGAGGAAACATACTTGCAGGATTGAAGCAAAAGAGAAAGAAGAAGAAGTGATATTATGAGTAATTACAAGTGGAGAGATAGCCCTGAAATTGTAGCAAAATTAGTCAATGCTGATAAGATACAATCGTTTTCGAAACAACAAGTTCTCCTTAAACCGAACGAAGCCTGCGCTATGATTGTTGATGGCAGGATAGGAGATATTCTCACTGAGACATTGCTAAAAAATATGGCCGGAGGATTCAGCAGATGGGTCGGAGACAAGTTAGGAGTAACTGCGAATGATCGAAGATTACTATTTGCTATGACTGGGCCTATGGATTACTGGATCAAATTTGACGGCCAAACTGCAGGAGGAGATTCTGTCAAAGGATTTGCAAATGTTCGATTAAAGATGGAACTTGAAAACATTCCAAAGTTACTCAACTATTTCGCAAATAACGCACCGATTATGACTAGAGAGACGGTGATAAGCATAATTTCCAACGAATTGATTGGAAGAGTTGTAACTCCATGTCTGGCGACCTGTCAAAACTCTGCTGACCTAAGGTCTGCTAATTTCATTGAAAGGTTTGAAATGACTGCAGAATCTGAAATGAGAAATATCCTCTCCAACCTTGGATTTACTCTGTTGAAGGCTTTCCCGATAACAAGCCCTACTGACATGGAAACTATGGAAAAGCACAGGACTGCAATGAAAGCAAAAATGTCTACTGAACAAGTTAACACTGACTCAGCCTTAGCAGAAATCGCAAATTCAGAAGCGGTTACAATAGCGAGAATCGAAATGGAGGCAAACATTGCAAAAGCTAGAGCAAGAGGTCAAGTTACCGAACAATTAGAATTCGAATTGAAGGAACTGAGGGCTCAGGAAGAAAGATGGAGTGCTGAGCTTAAATTTGAGAAAGGAAAAATGAATTTGCGCATAGAAGAAGCAGATGCCAAATCGCGACGTGCTATGGAAATGTTTGCAGAAGTTCAAGCGAGAAAACAAGAAAGACTGAAAAATGAAAGAGATTTCATGAAAGATAGAATGGATTCGCAAAATGAAATTCAAACAAAAATAATGGAAATGGCTGCAGAAACTGGAAATCTTACTCCTGAAGTTATTCAAGAATTTCTCAAACAACAAACTGCACAAAAAGAAGCAGATACTATCTCAAATCAATCTGTTAAAGATGCAGTAAATACTCCTAAAATGTGTAATTGTGGGACTACAATTATGCCTGGATGGAAGGTATGTCCTACATGTGGCGTTCCGATTTCCTGAATAACCTGAATTTAACCGGCACCACATGCACAGGCGTCCATGGGGGTTTTGGAAGCCTGTTTGGGAAGTAAGAGACAGCAAGAAGTTGTTCTGGTATGTTCTTGGGATTTTAATATTGGCTATGGCGATTCCATATTCAATAATCAACCAAATAATTGGCAATATTGGTCACTCAGCATTCGATCCATCCACCTCATATGACCAAAAAATTCCCTTCATTGCCTGGTCGTTTTTTGTCTATCTAAGTTTGTATCTCTATTATCCAGCTGCCGCTTGGTTTGGAAGAACTTCTAATCAAAGAATAAGAGAAATGTTCGCTTTTCATCAAGGATTATTTGTTATGACATGGGTTGTATTCTTGATATTCATCATAATTCCAACTGAAATTCATATTAGAGACAATATTCCACTGGACGTAAGAAATGGAGAAGGCTTCTGGGGACTTTGGTATGGAGATTTAATGCACAAAACGGATATGCCATTCAACGCATGGCCAAGTCTACACGTTGCTCAATCACTATTGATTGTTTTATTATTGAGGAAGTGGGAAGTTATCCAAAATCAAACAGAAGTACTAGTTTGGATTTGTTGGGTGGGACTTTGTATCTCTGTATTAACAACTAAACAACATTTCATTTTCGACCTAGTAACAGGTTTAATGGCTGCATTAATTACTTGGAAATATCTTTGCATACCTGCAATGAGTGATTCTTCCACAGAAGAATGGCTAGATGCGTTTCCAGAATAAGAAATACTGGCTAATCCATAGTTTGAACTCCAGATTATCCAACTAAACTTGATACAAGTTCTGGCTGAGTTAGGTAAATCGTTAGTGCTACTCCTGCCATCATCATCATCCAAGCACCAACTGCTTTGATTAATCCTGTTGACCTTCTTAGTACCGTGATGAATTGTTGTTGACCTAATCCAACGACAGTCGTTACCGCTATCATTAACAAACTAACTGAAAGCATTATTCCTGCCAGTCCAGTCCAGGTAGCACTTCCTCCAATTACTGCCAGGTAAGCAATGAAAGGTATTACTGCAGCTGCTGTACAATCTATTGAGGCCGCAGAATAGCCAATTCCCCAAAGGTACATATTTCGTTTTGGAGTGAATCTGTCATCCATTTCAGTGGTAGAATATTTGTCTACCAATTTTTGCACGAAACCGAGTAAGTGTGCTGTGCCTCCAGTCAACATGAATGCACCCAAAATGATGAGTAAAATCGCCACTGCTAGGGCAAAGAAATGAAGCGCACCGGATAGGTTAATCACGCTACCTAAACCCAAAACAATAATTCCAATTAAGGCGAAGAATGTTAATTGTCCTAATGCCGCTAAACCACCTAATGCCCAATGCGGAGGCATTTTTTTGTCTAGTTTACCTGCTTCAATTAATTCGTCTTCGCGCTGTCCTAGATTGATGTAATAGGAGATGTATCCTGGTAGAATTGGGAATGCACACGGGGAAAAATATACCAGAACCCCAAGTAATAATCCCATTGCAAAAATTGCACCGGGGGACCTATCCACTTCTGCAAGAGAAAATCGTAGATCTTCTGCATTTCCATTGGCTGCAGCGATAACAACATCATCAAAATCGCCCCAGCCACCCGTTGGTGTTCCTGAGTTTTCCTTTGCTACGATGTAACCCTCATGATCAATCACCAATACGACAGGTATGGCCTGCGCTTGATATTCTTCCACCATGTCTCCACGAGTGAATTCAATTATTTGCCATGAAACGTTTTCACCTAAATTTGAGGACAGCGTGAAGTTTACTGATGAATTTTCTTCGATTGTGACATCTATATCATCAAAGTCATAATCCAAATCGTCGTTGTCTGTTGAATCTTTTCCAATATCGAAACAGGATACATCTTTTATTGAATCATTAACCCAGGCCTCTAGGCAATATATGCCATCGTCTAATTCGACGCTTGATGAGTTAATTCCAGAATGGATAACATCGGACTTAATTACAGAGTTAGTATCACCCGTAGCAACAACCCAAGGCATATGAGAACTGGAATCTGGATCGCCGAATGTGTCGTTTAGCATTGAAAGGGTTTCATAGCTGTACCACATCCCAACAGATACCACAATTATCTCATAATCTCCGTTATAATCTGTCCAGTAATCGACCTTTTTTTCAAGGTGCTCTTGAACATAATGGCAATTTACACAATCTATCGCCATAAAATCTAGAACTATCACTTTACCTCGATTGTCAGACAATTTGAACCATCCATCTTCATCCACAAGACCTCCCTCCTCTACGGAACGGTTGACTGTCTCTACTTCAAAATCAGGAGCAAGTCTGATGTTATCCTTGTCGACACCGTAACTTGAGGATGCTAAATCGAATATTGATAAGCCTGAATAACCAATTAGAGTGAATAGAATCAAACCTACTCCAAATGCTTTCCAGGTTGTTGGGTCTTTGAAGACTCCAAAGTCAACACCGAAGCGCTCCTTTAGACCCATGTTTACCCGGTGTTCTATCAGATTAATGAAAGTGGCGAGTACTTATGGCATTATTTGATTGCCCTTTGACTTCGGCCTGCCCACATTACAATCTTGAAGCACA
>MDTE01095657.1_pt1 | contig 15868 bp, 10 predicted proteins | sample 811231 | NCBI WGS metagenome assembly MDTE01 (sample SAMN05326651, study PRJNA326480) | marine metagenome | isolation source: seawater | place: Indian Ocean: Red Sea | collected 2010
GCGGTTTCACCGGATTGAGAAACAGCGAGGTAAATCGCTTTTGGATTGATGACGGCGTCGTTGTTCCGGAATTCGCTGGAAATGTGGGCCACCGCAGGAAGGCGCCCCATTTTTTCAATGAGCATCTGACCGATTTCGGCTGCATAAGCCGCCGTACCGCAACCGAGGAGGCGCACGTGAGGGGCTTGGACCAGGGTGGCGTGGTCGAGACCCATCCCACCCAAACGGCCGGTGCCCATCTCCCGGTCCACGCGCCCGGAGATGCACTGCCGAAGAGCATCGGGTTGTTCGTAGATCTCCTTGTACATGTAGTGGGGCGCATCACCGAGTTCCGCTTCGCCCCACGCATCCTCCAGAACGGTAATGTTTGGCTTGACATCGTGGCCTTTGGTCGACGTGATGCTGAAAGTGTTGCGCTGAATAACGGCCACGTCGCCGTCCTCGAGGTAAACAACTCGTTGCGTGTGGGCCGTCAGCGGGTGGGGGTCGCTTGAGACAAAGGTTTCACCGTCTCCCTGACCGATGATAAGCGGGGAGCCGTTGCGAGCGCAGATCAGCAGGTCGTGTTCCTTGAACAAAATACACAGCCCCCACGTCCCACGCAAGCGCCGCAGCATGGAACGGACGGCTTCGAGCGGCGTGCCCCCTTTTTCCAACCCCAAGGCGACCATGTGAGAGAGGACCTCAGAATCCGTTTCGCTGACGCATTCAACACCGCGTGCCGCCAAGCCTTTCCGGAGTTGTTGGAAATTCTCGATGATGCCGTTGTGGACCAAATGGACCCGATCATCGTAGGATGGGTGCGGGTGCGTGTTGACCTGCGTCACGCCCCCGTGGGTGGCCCAGCGGGTGTGAGCGATGCCGAGGGTTCCGGGAACGTGTTCTGGAAGGATGGCTTTCAAGTCGGCTACCTTTCCAACCGTCTTGTGAGTCTGGATGGTGCCGTCGTGCTCCACCGCGACGCCCGTTGAATCATAACCGCGGTACTCCAATCGACGCAGGCCTTCGACGAGGATGGGAAGGGCTTGTTGGTGCCCGATGTAGCCGAAAATACCGCACATGGATGGACCTCACAATTCGAACGACTGAGCGCACACCGGACACGCCATTCGTTTGAGCATGAGGTCCTTGACGGCAAAGGTGGCCTGACACGAAGGGCACGTTACGTCTCGCTTGAGGTCGGGCAGCGGTAGCGCTGGAACGGGCAGCGGGGCGGCTCCGTCAAGCGGCGGCAGAGCCGCAGCCGGCAAAGGCGGCAAGGTTCCCGGGAGCGGCGGCAGGTTTTGCTGAATCACGGCAGCCATTTCGGACATCTCTCGCTGTTGTTTTCGCTTCATGCGTCGCTCCAAGCGGGCGTTGCCTTCACCCTCTTCGAGTTTCTTTTCCAACTCCTCCGCCAGTGTTTCTTCCTCTTCCATCACGGCCACGGGTGCTTGAACCGTGAGTTCCTCGTCGGTGTCTTCCACCGTGAGGAGCGGTCCGACATCGGTCTCGGGCGTCACCATGAGTTCCACCGTGTCGCCTTCACCCTCCTCCATTTCCTCAAGCAGTTCCTCAACCTCGCTGCGCGACCGTCGAACAACCACGGCAATGGACACCAAGAACAACACCAACACGCCGAGCCCGCCAACAAGGAGTCGCAGCTTCAACTCTCGAGACTCACCGGGGAGGTAATCGAGGAGGGTTTCGAGAAGACCGGGCGAAGCCACCGCCGTGTTGGAACCCGAAAGGGAGGCGATCTTGCTGAGGCTCAGGGACCCTCCCGGCGTGATGGAACAGACGATGGTGTCGTCTTCCATGACCCCAATGCCGAACAGGAAGCCTTGGTCGAGCATGTTGGAGAGGCCGTTGATCGCCTCCCCGTTTTCATCGGTGACCAAACCCAATCGATACACCGGTCCGTTGAGGTTGATTTCATCGTGATAGAGGTAGAGACCTTCACCTCGTTGCGCCAACGCCACATCGGTTGCACCGGGGGCGAGCGACCGTTGCGTTTCGCCCGACCAAACGGCGTTGGTGTTGGAAACGACCACGTTGGAGACTTTTCCTTGACCTTCAATCCACGCACCGACCAGCCGGTCCTCGCCTTTCTCAACCATCACGTCCAGCACGGGCGACGAAGCATCGTCGCCCACGGAGTATTGGAAACTCCATGATGGAACGGTGTGAGGCCCGTGCGTGTACATCAGACCGACGCGTTCGATGCCCGAAACGTCGTCTCGGTATTCCTGGTAGAGCAAGTGAAGGTATTCATCGCCCAAACCGACCCCCAAGGGTTGCGTATCGCCCGGTCGGATGTCGATGTCGGAGAGCACCGTGATGGGGTTGGACCAGGACGTGCCGCGGTCTGGCGATGTCGATGAGATCACGAACAGCGAGGTGACGTCCTGCCACGACCCGCCGGTCGACAGGTCTCGATGGTAGCCGGCGAGCACCATGGTGCCATCGTGCTGGTCAAACGTGAAACTGTAGTAGGACCCTTCGGATAGTTTCAGCGCTGGCATGTGGTAGTGCTTGGGCGTGGTTTTGCCCGCAGCCGAAATCGAGGTCATGGCGATGTCGGTGAGGATGTAACCTTCGAGGCTCAGCGAACGTCGCGTCCAGGCCACCTGGACCAAACCGTCGTCGCGGTGGTAAGCGGCCAGTTCGCCGCCCCAATTCTCTTCGAGGACGACGCCGCCCACGAGGGACAGCGTGGAGGTGATCGTCCGTGCGTGGAGTTCCCCGTCGACGGTTGTGAAGAGGAGCCCGCCGTTGTCGAGTCCGATGAATTCCAACGGCACTTCACCCGTGGGCAGGGAAACACCCACCCTCGGACCCGCAAGAACGTTGGCCGTCGTGACGTTGAAGCGCAGCTCGCTGTGTTCCAACTCCACGCCCGTCCCGCTCAGGATGGCTCGGTACGACACCGAACCCGCTTCGTTGTGAACGTCCTCGAATTGTGCAAAGGCGTAGCCGGAGGTGGTGGCTGAGCCGGGAATCAGCGCCAGGGATTGGTCCTTCAGGCGCTGCCATCCGTCCCCCTCGTACCAGCGTTCCAACCCGAGGTCAAGGTTGCTGGCGTCGGTCTGACCGAGGTTGTCCACCCGGACCTTGATGCTGAACGGAGCACCGGGGACGGGAACGTCGGGTGTCGTGCGAGAGGAGCCGGGCAGGAAGCGAAGCATCGGTTCAACGGGCCGTTCCTCGACCGTGAAACTGAACGTGTAGGTGTTGTCGCTGCGGTCAGGGTCCTCGTAGAGCTGTGTGGGGTCAAGCGACAGCGTGACGTCGTGCGTTCCCGCTTCGGTGGCCCACCAGTAGAGGGTCACGTCTGCACTCTCGCCCTGTTCGAGTGAAGTGACTTTTCCTTCGGACGGATAGGTGGTTGAATCGCTGCCTTCCCCGTCGAGGGTCAGGTAGACTTCGTTGGCATCCATGTCGCCGATGTTTCGAAGGCTGAACCGAACTTCCAGAACCGTGCCGGCCACCGCACTGTTGACGGGCAGGCCGCCGTCGTAAACGCCGACCGTCCCGGTGAAGGCAAAGTTGGGGGCAGCGGGGAGGTTGTCAACTTCGTAGGTTCGCTTGACAATGTCGCTGGTAACGCCGCTCGTGTTGACCATGCGCACGCTGATGCGGTGAGAACCGTCGCTGACTTGCGTCGAGTCCCACGAGAAGGACCATGCTTGAACGCCCTCTTCTTGTTCAGCGAGTTGATCTCCGAGTTGCCAGTCGCCGCCGTCGACCTTGTATTCCACTCGATCGTGGTCGGTTCCCTCAACGGTCCCCGAAAAATCAACCGAACCCACCAGCGCCGTACCGAGCGGAGGTTCGCTGATGGACACCGTCATTCGTGCGAAACGAACGATGCGGACGTCGATGACCGATGCTTCACCGCCCTCGGTCAAGGCCCGGGCGTAAACGAGCGTGTAAGACTCGTCGGGGTCCGCCCAATCGTCGTCCACCGTGATGTCGAAGTACCAGTCTTCCACCGTGCCGTCAGCGCTCAGCCAGTTGGTGAGTTCAGCGCTGTCGCCGTCCTCGTAAAATTGTTCAAACTTGACTTGAACCTCAATGTAGTCGTGGTCGTTGGTGTCGGTGGTTCCCTCAACCGAGAGCGTGTTGCCGGTCAGGTGCAGGGATTGGTTGACCGGGGCGGACATCGAAACATCGTTCCCGAGGCCGTCGTCGTCGGTTGGTGGGTCGATGATGACACCACCGTTGTCCTCCAGCGGCGTGCAGGCTCGGTCGAGCACCTTGTCGAGTGCACACGAAGCATCCACCAAACCGAAACCCCACTTGTCGTTCCATCGGTTGGAAACGTCGGGCTCGGTGGCCGAGCCTCGGGACTCCGAAGAATTGCGAAGGATGTTGCGAATCTCTTCGGGTGAAAGGGTGTCGTCGGCCTGAAGCAGGGTGGCGACGATGCCGGAAACCAGCGGCGTGGCCATGCTCGTGCCGTCCTTGGAGTCGTAACCGTTGTCGGCGAGCGGTCGCTCGGGTTGTCCTGGAAACGTCGGGCCGGTGGCCGCCGTGGCCGACATGATGCCCGACCCGTACGAGGTCAAGTCGGGCTTGAGTTCGTCCCACTCATCGTCGTCTCCGTCGTCCAGTCGAGGACCCCAGTTGGAATAGGACGCCATGACGTCGTCGGTCCGATTCACCGTGTTCCGGTCGTTGACCGCACCGATGGAAATAGCGCCGTCGGCGCTGGCCGGGGAGGGCACTCGCTTCGTACCGTCGTTGCCCATGGCGACGATGCAAACGATGCCAGCGTCGCGGGCGTCGTTCACCAGGCGTGCCTCCGCTCCCGAGCCGTTGTCCCCCTCATCGTCCGGGTTCAAGGGGCTGCTGAGGGAGCCAAAGGACATGGAGGCGACGTCAATGCCGCGACTGGATTGGTTGTTGCCCCAATCGGTATCCTTGTTGTTGATCATCCACTGAATGCCGTTGAGCGAGGCCTGAGAGTTGGTACCGCCGCTGTCGGTGAGGACCTTGATGTCGACCAGGAAGGCGCCCATGCCGCTCCCGGTGTGGACACGTTCGGAACCGCCCGTGCCCAATGCGGTGGCGGCGACGTGCGTGCCGTGGCCTTGACCGTCATCGGGGTCAACCGAGCCGTCGGGATTGGAAGCCGAGGAGGTGGCATCAAAACCTGCGACCCATTTTTGGTCGTTGTAGCTCGTCGCGTCGCTGTCCGGTTCGTCGTCCACGTCATCGAAATCGTTGAGCGCTCGGTGCTCGTTGTCAACCCCGGTGTCCAGGACGGCAATGACCACGCCTTCACCGGTGTAGCCACGGGCATAGGTGCTGGCGGAGTAGACATCGGACGGCATGGACCGGGCGGCTTCCGAAGCCACACCGTTGAAGGGTACCATGACGTTCTGCATCTCGATGACCACCACGCCGGGTAACCGGTAAAGGTCCATCAGCGCACTCACGGGCACCTTGTCCACCACGACGGCGTCGATGGAGTCCATCACTTGGAACCAGGCACCACCGTCTTCCCCCACCCACCCGTGGTTTTCGAGGGTCGTTTGGAGGGCTGCAACCTCGGCGTCGTTGGGCGCCCAGGCATAATCCACAACAACGGCAACGGTTTTCAGGCCGTCGGGCCCGATGATGGCAGTAGGAGAGATGGATTCCTGGCCGGCGAGCACGCGCTGCAGCCGGTCGTCCATGCCGTTCCAATCAAGGTCTGGACCGTAGGATAGCCACCACATGTCCGGTTCGTTTGAGGCCCGGTCGCCGCGGTCGATCATGCGGGTTGGCCGCTCACACAACACCTCGCCGCACATCAATGGCGGGAGACCGTCCACGAGAATGGGCTCTTCAAATTCAGCCACCTGCGTAGCGGAAACAGGGTTGCTCAACAGGCCACCGCTCACGTCGGCCAGAAGCATGAGCAAGGCGAACAGGAGGGCGCCGGTGCGAACGGTGGACCGTGGTGCAGTTCGCATGGCTTCTCCCCTCCATGTCTTGGACGGCTTACCCACCTTTGATTCTATCCACCCTTGTATCACGCCGTCCAGCGATTCTTCCACCTCAACGGGGCGGCCATTCGAGGTGGTCGCTGGTCGCCGAACACTGGAGGTGAGGGCCGGTGGACCGCTCGACGATGCCCAAAGGTGCATCGCACACCGGACAGGTTCCCGCATCCGCCAAATGGTCCATCCAAGCCGCTCGAGTCTCGGGCTCATCGCTGGCTTGAATCAGGTTCTTGAGAGGTTCTCGCAGGTGTTTCGGCACCTCAAGTCCGGCAGCCGTCCATGGGTCGTCAAGGGTTGACAAGTCGACCATGCTGGCCTTGAGCCGACGACGTTTGGCCGAAGCGGCGGCCCCCTGACTCGGACCACCGTCAAGAACGCCAAGCTCGACGGGACCGCCGCGAGCAACGAGGGGAAGGAGCGCATAAGCCGCCACAAAGCCGCCGATGTGCGCCATGTGAGCGATGCCGCTGGAAACACCCGATTCCATGGTGGAAAGCGCTCGAACGAGTTCAAGACCAAAGTAGAGCAAGGCAATGAACACGACGGGCCAGGGGCGAATCAAGAGGAGCGGAAACGGGATTTCGTCCTTGGGCCACCCGGCGAGGTACGCCCCCAGCAGGCCGAAAGCAGCGCCTGACGCCCCGAGGGCCGGGGTGGTGGAGTCGGCGTTGAACACCACCCATCCGACCGACCCACCGAGCAACCCGATGACGTAGACAACGGCAAATCGCTTGCTGCCCAACCGCTGCTCAAGCGGGACCCCAACGAGGGCCAGGATGATGACGTTGCCGAGAACGTGCATCATGTCACCTTGACTGTGGAGAAAACCAGCCGTCGCAAGCGTGTGGACAAATGCCGGTTCGAAGGCCCTCACGGGAACGAGGACGAAATCGGACCAAACCCAGTAGTCGACCCATCCCCACGTGTAAAGCATGGACCACATCACTTGGACCACAGCACCCAGCAGAACACTGACCGTGATGCCCATGGCGACCGAAGTGCGGGTGCGGACAGCGTAGAGGATGGGGGCGACGATGGCCATCAACCAAAGGGCCAGCACCAACCACTCCGCTGGTGCGAAGAGGGACATGGCGAAGCCCATGGTGCCGTGTCAGCATTCCACTCTTTTGAGTTGATGTCTCCGATGAATGAAACAGGAGGGTTCTTCCTTCATCGGAGCGTGCCCACACCATGGCCAGGACCCTGCTCAGCCTCCAAGACGTCCATGTCCGGCGAGGCATGAACACCGTCTTGGAAGGGTGCTCTTTGCAGGTCGACTCAGGCCAAACCGTCGTTCTCACCGGCGCCAACGGCACGGGAAAATCAACGCTGTTGGAAGCCGCTGTGGGCCTGTTGCCCCTCGAAAAAGGGACGGTTGTCCACGGGGAAGTGGAGGTCGCCGATGCCGAAGGTCGACGTCGTGCATCGCCCCTTACGGTGGGCATGGTGCTGCAGAAAAACGGCATGGTGGGTGGTGAGATCGTCAGCGAACATCTCGATTGTGCCATGTCCATGAGCGGCTTCCGCATTGACGCAGCGCCTTTCCTCGAAGCGTTCAACTTGACCCATCGGGCGAACGAACTGGTCGCCCATTTGTCGCAAGGTCAAGCCCGGAAAGTGGCGGTGCTCGCTGGCCTTCTGCCCGCTTTTGCAAGCCCAACCCCGGCCCTCGTGCTCCTCGACGAACCCGACGCAGGTCTTGACGAAGCTTCCATTGGGGCATTGTGCGGGTGGCTGGATGAACTCCGTGCCGGTGGCCACGCCGTGGTCTTGGCCACCCACGACCGGCGGCTGGTCGACCACGCCACGCACTTGATGGACGTCGCTGATGGAAGCGTGGAGACGGCTGAACCACCTCAAGTCAAGGCAGCCGACCGTTCACGAACACCGTCGAACCCAACCGGCCGTTCTGCATGGGGCGTTCGGATGCATTTGCGCACCATGATGTGGCTCAACGCTAACGGGATGGCTGGTTTGTTGACCTTGGGCGTGTTGCTGGCGCTGGGCTCCTTCATGGACGGGCTCGATGCCATGCAACAACTGGGGTTCATTCTCGCTCCTACGATGGCGGTTGGGCTGTGCGGTGAGCCGTTGGTGGCGGCGCTTCGAGAGGAACGAACCAGCACCTGGTGGCGTGCCGTGGCGGGCGGCGAACCTCACGCAGGTTGGCTTCCGTTCGCTCTCGGCTTCGTCGTCACGCTGTTGTCCGCCACCGCCCTGCATAACGGGCTCGAAACAACCACCTTGCTGGTGGGCGCCGGACTGTGCGGCGTTGTGTGGCACGGCGTCGGTTGGCTGCAGCGCTCAACCCAACGCCTCGCTCGCCCTCAAGCGGTGTTTGTGGGGCTGCTCACACCGGTTCTCATCCTCCCCTATTCCCTGCTCCTGAGCGTTCTTTCATGAGGAGAACACCAAGTTCAAGGAGGGCATGCCGGCACCCACTGCCATGAAGTGGGGGGAAACCTTGCTGATGTTCGGGTTCATCGGCATCGGGTCCACCTTGCTTCTCGCCCTGCTGTGGGCGCCCAGCGTCTCCCTTGACGCCTTTGAGTCGCCCGCTGCTCAGCGGATTTTTTACTGGCACGTGCCGGCGGCGTGGGCGGCGTTCATCGCCTTTGGCGCCCTGTTCTTGGGTTCCGCAGGCTGGCTGTTTTGGCGTTCACCGTGGGCGTGGAGGCTTCACGTCGCCGGTTCAGAAGCCGGCCTGGCGACCGGTCTCATGACGGTGTGGTCGGGATGCGTCTGGGGTGCTGCTGAATGGGGTACGCCGTGGGATTGGACGGACGTTCGACTCAACACCTTTGGGTTGCTCACGCTGCTCGCCATCTACGTGGTCCTCGGGAGAAACAGCCAGCCCGACGGCGTGGAATCGAGGGACACGTTCGCCGCCTTCGGCCTTTACGGCTTCGCGTTGGTTCCCGTCACCTACATCGCCACACGGATCTGGACGATTCGCCACCCCGGGCCGGTCGTCGCCACCGGGGATGAGGGTTCCATCAACGGCGACATGGGCTTGGTGCTGCTGTTGGGTGCCATCTCCTTCACCGTTTTCATCGTCGGCCACATGATGGCGTCGATGCGGCTGACCGCTCTCGAGCAGCGCGTGACCGCCATGATGGACCAACACGACGGAGGTGCCTGACGTGGAAGGCATGACCCATCTGGCCGTGGCCTACCTCGGCATGCTGGTGGCCATCGCCCTCTGGACGTGGACGGTGACCAAGCGGAGTCGGCGGCTTGACGAGCGGCTGAAAGCGATGGAACGTGCTGTTGAATCGGCCGGTTCGGTGGAGAAAACCCTCGCCGAAAGCGAATGAGAAGCGTAGTCTTTCAAAGGCACTGCCCCGGGACTCAACCGGAGAGGCGCATGTCATCACGGCTCGGTGGCGAATTTTGCTTGGTCTGCGGGGCCGAGCCACCGCTGTTCGGCGACCGAATGTGCGAGCCGTGCCTGCGAGCACGGACGGTGCTGGCCAAGGTGCCCGAAAACGTCCCGTGGGTTCGTTGTGCTCGCTGCGGCATCGTGGAGATCGACGGCAAGTGGGAAAACACCACCGAAGCCGAAGTGTGGGATGAACTCCTGCACCGGAACCTGGTGGTTCACGAGCGGGCTGAAGACATCCAACTGGGCATGGAACCGGTGAAGGTTTCGGACCGCCACACGCTGCTTCACATTCAACTCGAGGGCGTGATTGACGACCTTCTGTTTCAGGAAGAGCACACGATGCGAGCCCGCATGGCCAACGGCGTGTGCCTGACCTGCACCCGTCGTGCGGGGAACTATTTCGAGGCCACCGTTCAATTGCGCTCCAGTGCCCGCCGGCTCAGCGAGGATGAATTCAACCGTTTGCGGGCCACGCTCGATGACGTGTTGGACAAGCTCTCCGACGACCCGATGTTCTTCATCACAAACGAAGGACCCGTGACCGGCGGCTACGACGTCGTGTTGGGGAGCAAAGGGCTCGCCCGTGCATGGGGGCGACACCTCATCAACGAATACGGCGGCATGGTCGTGGAGACCAATTCAACGGTCGGCAGGAAAGACGGCGTGGACGTGACGCGCTTGACCTTGCTGTACCGCAAACCGGGCTACGAAATCGGGGACGTGGTGCATTGGAGAAACCACACTTGGCGCCCCTCATCGTGGACCAAAGACGGTGCCATCATGGAACGGGTGGATCGAAGGGAGCGGACGGGGGCGACCTGGCGTGATTTGGAAAACGCCAAAGTGCTTGCGCAAAAGCACGAACTCGTCGAAGTGGATTTCATCAACGAAGATGCCTCGGTGGGCGAATTCCTTGACCCAACCACGTGGGCCATGGACGCCGTGCGCCTGCCTTACGATCACACCGCCGGCCGGAAAGGGTTGCTGATTCGCCACGACGATGCGTGGCTGGCCCTTCCTTTCATGGCGGTTGACGAGCCGGAACCTCTGGAGGATGCATGATGGACGACCACGAAACAACCGAAGCGGAACCCACCCTTGTTGACCTGGCCGAGCGCTTGGACACCGAGGGCATGGTGGGATTCACGCAACGCTTCCACGACGACCTCCGTCAGGGGTTCGACGCCATCAATTCGGAACGCTACCCCTGGTTGGACGACCTGCGAAAGGCCCCGTGGAGCGGAGTCCTGTGCCTCGGAATGGGCGGCAGCGCAGCGGGCGGTGACTTCCTCGCCGCCTTGACCGCTCACGACGGTGGATGCCCGGTGGTGGTCCACCGGGGCTACACCCTGCCCGCATGGTTCGATGCGACGTGGCTGGTCTTGGCCACGAGTCATAGCGGCAACACCGAAGAAACCGTGGCTGCCACCGAAGCGGCGCTGAAGATGGAGGCCACCGTGGTGGTCATCGCTACGGGCGGTGTGCTGGCGGGGTTGCCCGAACTTTCACCCCGGTGCTACCTCGTTCCAACCGTGGGCGGACAGCCGCCTCGTACGGCGTTCGGCCACATCTTCAGCCGCCAAGTGGCGGTCCTCGAGCACCTCGGTTTGTTAACCCCGCAAGCCGCCGACCAGCGAGAAGCCATGCTCCAACGCCTCGGCGCCAACAACGAGCATTTCGACGTTCTCGCCCAACCCGAAGGCGACATTGCTCTCCTGGCGGCGGCCCTGATGGACCAACCCATCGCCGTCGTCGGACCGCTGGAAATGGCGCCAGCCCTGAACCGATTCAAGAACCAGATGAACGAAAACGCTGCTCGCTTTGTCCGCATGGCCGTCGTTCCCGAGATGAACCACAACGAAAGCGTGGCTTGGGGTGGCGTGGGTCCAGACGGCGACAATGATGCGGCGAATCAGGCGTTGCTCCTGCTGACGTGGGACGGCATGCACCCTCGTGTCCAGCAGCGACTTGACTGGATGATCGCCCACGCCTCAACCGAAACGGCTTGGAACCTCGTCGGTGAAGGCACGTCCCTGCTCGAGTGTTTGCTCTACCACTGCCTCGTGATGGATTGGTTGTCCATCACCCTGGCGTTCTTGCACGGCAAGGACCCTGCAGCCATCGGGCCCATCAACGCGTTGAAGGCCCACCTCAACTCGGTTCAATAGAGCGGTCCGCAGATCAACCGAGGGTCGGGGTACAAGGCGAGGGCAGCCTCCCGGTCCTCAGCCTTCACCACGCCGGGCAAATCGCCGTTTTCTGGTTCGTGAAGCGACAATTGAACGTGGACGTGCGGCGGCCATCCTCCGTTTTCGTGTTCCTCACCCATGGCGGCCAACACCTCGCCTGCACCGAAGGTGTCCCCCGGGGACCAGTGGGCGATGCTGTCCCAACTGAGGTGCCCGTACAGCACCCAGAATTCAGTGGCCGCCTCGGCGAGGGGACCTCCGACGGTGATGGGCAGGCGCACGGCGTGCTTGGTGATGAGCGTGGGACCGTATGAACCGTCCTCATCGTTGACGGTGATGCAGGAAACAGCGCCCGGAGCAAAAGCGTGAATCGGCGTACCGGCGGGCCCGCCCAAGTCAAGACCGACGTGGTGGTCGCGCTCACCACCGAACAGGGCCGTGGTGTACATGGAAGGGCGATGTTCGTCGTACCGCCCGACGGAGAAACGGTGCGGGGCCGTCCATCCCTCCGGACTGGGCCGGGTGAAATCGTGAACCCAGTACGGCTCATCAAAGACCACCGTGGGGTGGAAAGGTTGCACCTCGCTGGAGTTCATGCTGAATGGTTTGGACGGTTCTACTTGAGGTTTCGGAGAAGCATGAAGGCATGGGTGGGTTGTGGAGGCTTCATGCTCGGGAGTGCGCTCGTTGTCCTGGCCCCGAGCTTGTTGCCGGGATGGGCCCTGACCTCGGTGCTCGACGGCAGCAGCGACCGGTTCCGAAAGGTGCTGCTCGCACCGGCGCTGGGCTTGCTCCTGCTGTTCGGAGTTTCTGGGTTTTTGGTGCTTCTTGACCTCTGGTCGCCGCTGTTGATGGCGGTGTGCTTGGCCGGATTGAACGCCGCTGCTTACCGAATGATTCACCAGCGCCATGAGGTGGTGGCCAAGCGGACACGTTGGCAACAACTCGAAGCGGCGATGCACGGGGAGATTTCCGAGGACACCGTGTCGCCTTCGCTCAGCGAAGAAGCAGAAACCCAACTTGGATTTCAGAACAACCGCTCAACGACGCTGTACGCCTTGAGCCTCGTGGTCGCCAGCACGGCCCTGCTCTCACCGATGATTCAGCGATTGCCGTTCGGTGTGGACTGGATCGGTTTTGCCATGCTCACGCAACAACTCGTTCTGGAAGGCAACCTCTCGCTGCCCGGAACCAACGATGGGTTCTGGACCTACCCGCCGGCGTTTCCCTCCACGGCAGCATGGGTTGCGGTGTTGACCGGGGTCGATGCTGGCAGGGCCGTGTTCCACCTCGGTCACTACACCCTCTTCGTGCTCTTGTTGGGCTTCATGGGTGCCATGGACCGCCACGGTGCCGGGGGCTACGCCATGGTCGCCATGGGGTTGGGGTTGGGCCTCTTTGCCAAAACCTTCGATTCGGGCTTTCCCAGTGTGGCCAGCCAACTGGGTTTGGTGGTCGGCGTGCTCGTCCTGTTTCGCCACGCAGAACAACGGCACCGCCATCACACGCTCGGTCTGTGTTTGGCGTTGTTCTCCGTGGCGTTGGTTCACCCCACCGGGGCCATCTACCTCGCCCTGCTTCTCTTGAGCCACGTCATGCACGGCTTGGCGCTGGACAATGAAGAACATCAGGAGCGGCTTCGCCGGCTGGCGTACATCGCCTCGGCGTTCATCACCCTCGGCTTCGCCGTCGCCCTGCTCGTCATGGCCCCTCGATTGTTTGACGAGGCTGTCTTTTCTGAATACGGCTGGCAGGGCGGTAAACCGCTTCTGGTTTACAACGGCGTGCTGCTTGTCGTGGCGACCGTGGCTGCTGTTGGTCTACGGAAAACGCTGGAGGGGCGCATCGCCATCACGTGGTTCGCCTTGCTTTGGGTGTTGAGCGTGGTTCACCTCATCGAGGGCTTGCGGCACATCCCCGTTCTGTCACTGTTGTCCTACACGCTCTATTCCATGGCCCTTCACGCCTTCCATGTACCTCTGGCGGTGTTGGTGGCGTGGTGGATGTCCCCGCACACGGCGCTGACACCCGTTGACGAGGACGCGATGCCCGTGAGAGGGGCACCGCCGGTGGTGACGTCGGTTCTGCTCGGCCTCGTGGTGCTGGGTGCCATCGCGGCCCAAACCGTTGCGTTTGTTCTCGCCGAACATGAAGAATTGTTGGCGGTCTCGCAGGGGGATTTAGCGCTCCGGGAGGCCCTTGAGGGCGTGGAAGGGGCCGTTTACACCGAAAACATGCATTGGGGTTACGTTTGGAACGCGCCGGCCGGCGTTGAGGTCACCTCCATCCCAACCCTCGGGCTGGTTCACCTTGACAGCAGCCAACACGCTGCCGCCACGCAAGCGATGTTTTACGACAATACCTCGTACTTCATCGAACACAACATGCTCCACGCCCTGACCTCGCCGATGGGAACGATGCAGTGGACCCTCGCAGCCTCGGCGTTTTGGGGCGTCGAAGCCGAGGTCGACGGAGCGGTGTTGTGGCGTTTGCATCCTGACGGGGATGCGAAACAAGACCTGCTCGCCGGCATTGACGAGGACGATTGTACGGGTTGCGTTGCACGCTTGGACCCGTGGCGGGACCACAAATTCAGGGACCCCTTGGGACTGGGCAATGACCGCCCGTTCCTCCCGGAGGGAACGGATGGAAACCTCACGTTGGTTGCGCCTGCTGGCGCCGAACGCATGTGCCTGACCTACGAGGTGGTCGGGTCGACCGGCGGGCTGTTCATGCGCGCCGTTGAGGGGTTGGACCGGCCCTATCACGGGCTACGAACCGACGCTGGCTACCACCAGGCCTGCGTTGACGTGGCCCGCTCTGACGCTTTGCGGACCATCACGTTTGAGTGGGACAGCGACGAACCGCAACGCTGGCTCAACCCCCTCGGCCTGTCCGGAAGGGACACGGTGTTGCTCGACCGGACCGGCGTGAAATTGCACTGGTTCACGTACACCACCGCCAACTGAACGGCAAACACCATGTGTGACGTCGTCGACCACTCACGCATGCAGCACCTCGTCGTTCTGCTCCCGGTGCTCAACGAAGCCCTGGGGTTGGCGTGGGTGCTGGACCGTATCCCCTATGCCCGTCTGAGACGAAACGGGTACCGCACCACGGTGTTGGTGATGGACGGCCACAGCACGGACACCACTGCCGAAGTCGCTGAGGAATACGGCGTTCTGTTCGTTGATCAGGACGATTCAGGAAAGGGAAGCGCCATTCGTCACGGCTTCCGTGAGGCGGTGAAGTTGGACGCCGATGCGGTGGTGATGCTGGACGCCGACGGAACGTACGCTCCCGTTGAAATGACGCGATTGCTCGAAGGGTTGGACCGCCACGAGGTCGTCATTGGAGACCGATTGAACGGTCGCATCGAGCCCGACGCCATGACGCGACTCAACTTTGTGGGCAATCACCTTCTCACGTGGTTTGCAACGGCCCTGTTCGGCACCACAACGGCGGATGTTTGCTCGGGGTATTGGGCGTTTAGCAGCGACGCCATCAGCCGCTTGCAGTTGAACAGCCAGTCGTTTGAAATCGAAGCGGAGATGTTCGCCAGCATGGTCCATCAAGATGTCGCCTTCGGGTTTGTCCCCATCAGTTACGGCCCCCGTTTGGGTGAAGCGAAATTGGGCTCCACCGCTGACGGTTGGCGCATCTTGAGAAAACTCGTGACCCGCCGGATTTTCCCCGAACCCTTGCTGTAGACCCTGCCAAGCACTCAAAGCCAAGCGGTCAATCCCCGCCGCATGGAACGCCTCCAAGTGGCCGTGCTGGGTGCCGGTGGCTTGGTGGCGCAACGCCTCCAACAACGACTGGCCAATCACCCATGGTTCACCTTGAGCGCCGTGGCCGGCTCCGCTCGGTTCCTCGGTCAACCGCTCGATGAGGTCCCGTGGGTGCTTGAGGAACGACGGCCGACGCTTCCCAACCTCACGGTGTTGGACGTGAACGCACCCGACACCGCCCGTCAACTCCGAGAACAAGGCGTCTGCCTTGCATTCTCGGCCCTTCCCAGCGACACGGCCATGCACCTGGAACCGCAGTGGGCCGAAGCCGGCATCACCGTTTTTTCCAACGCCAGCGCCCACCGACGTGTGGACGGTGTGCCGCTGGTGATTCCGGAGATCAACGCTGAGGCGTTGAGACCTGCGTCAGGAACGCACCTTCGCCACGCATGCGCCACCAACTGCACGCTGCTGCCCCTCGTTTTCCCGCTGGCGGCGCTCCATCACGCCTTTGGCTTGAAGGGTTACACCATGCGGAGCGAGCAAGGCCTGTCCGGCGGCGGCCATCCCTACCTGCGTAAGGCGATGGAA
>MDTE01169991.1_pt1 | contig 15868 bp, 13 predicted proteins | sample 811231 | NCBI WGS metagenome assembly MDTE01 (sample SAMN05326651, study PRJNA326480) | marine metagenome | isolation source: seawater | place: Indian Ocean: Red Sea | collected 2010
TGTCACATTGAATGGGACTTGGCAGGAGAGATACGAAGCTGACAAGGAGGTTTGCTGGGACAACATAACCTCAGAGGATATCGTCTGGTTCAGAGGTACCAGAATCATCGGCACCACACCTGATGATAACACAGATATTCCGATTCTAGACGATCCTCAAGATGGACATGGGACTGCAGTAACTGGGGCGGTAATCAATGCAAATCCGAATGCAGTAATATTCTTCGTAGAAGGGTTCAGCGATGCTGCTGTTCTAGCCGCAGCAAACCAACCCCTTGTCGATATTATCACAACCAGCTTCGGACCTATAGGTTCCATCCCAGTGCCTGGTATAGAAGACGCTACCAAGATTGCTGTAGTTCAGAACAAGAAAATCCACACAGGTGCTGCTGACAACACTCCTTCTCCTGCTGTGCAGGACCCAACTGCTGGGCCACCATGGAGTATCGGAGTTTCTGGCTATGCTGAGGAAGGCGATGACCAGAAGGAGACCATGAGCGGTTCCTATCCAGATGTGGCTGCAGATTGGACCCAAGTCCTGCCTAATCACGATGATATCGACGGTTACCACGAGACCTCTGGCACCTCTTTCGCCACCCCAAGGACCGCTGGCTTGCTCTCCAAGATCCTGATGTCGCTCAGGCACGAGTTTGGAGACATGTCTTCTGGAGCTGATCCTGAAATTAGAGGAGGGTTGATGGTAAACGGGACCAATTACTCGCTCACCAATGATGGCCTCAGAGACGCCCTGAACCTATCCGGGTGGTATCCTTCATTCAGCACATGGGATCCTCTATCGGGAACGACTCCAATCTCTCCAATAGCGCCATGCACACAAGTAGGATGGGGGGTTGTCAATGAAAGCAATGTTCTACCTATAATCGAGCACCTGAATGGAACTACTACGATGCCCACTCGTCCCAGTGACGTAATCATATGCATGGAGGCAAACCAAGAAATTCGAGAAGCATATTGGGGATAGTTCGCCCGAGGATTCAATACATATGAGCAGTTGGATTGAACATGAGAAAGGTCATACTGAGATGGAAAATCTCTTCATTGACCGGTGCCAAGGAATTGTCTAGGTTCCTCGAAGTGGCCGAAAGAGTGGAAATTATTGGCCATCTTGCTATCGAACCGGGCAGTGTTACTCAGTTAGCCGAAATTAAGATGCGAGAGGGGCACAAGGTCGAGGAAATCTCTGAGTTCGACAGTTTCGAAGTGATTGAGCATCACGAGGAGGACGAGGATGGCATTCTAGTCAGCCTGCTGTGTACTCACCCATTGGCTGTCTCTGCGATTGAGATGTCGAATATCCATGTCCAGCCCCCATACGGAATTGATGCAGATCGGGGAATGGAGCTCAGAGTATCTGGCCATTCCAAGTCAATTAGTCGCTTCCTCGCTCTTCTGAGATTAGTAATGCCTCCAGACAAGGTAAGTGTCCAATCACTCAGAGGAAAGGAGAAGAATGACTGGACCAGTACTCTGACAAAGAGGCAACATGAAGTGGTTTCACATGCTGCAAAGAGGGGGTATTACGAATCCGATTCCGAGGTCACGCTAAGGGAGTTGGCAGACGAGTTGGGGATGGCCAGAAGTACTCTCGGAGAGCACCTCCAGAGGGCCGAGGAAGAAATCATGAAAATGGCTTTAGATGACATCGGTTGACCCCCAAGGGGTCAAAGGAATGCTCAAAGGGCGCTCTCTCGGTGGCCTGCTAATGGTTCAGTTCAGGCTGCCCATGCTGCCTCGCTCTGAGCAGCTCCCATGGAGTGCCGAGGTGAATGGAGAAGAAGTCTCTCTCCACATCGATGGGAATGCGATTCTTCTCGATATGTTACGTGACCAAGTAGGTAGTCTAGGTACCAAGCGCGGGTGCGACATGGGGACATGTGGATGCTGTAGTGTCCTGATTGATGGGGAGCCGCGGCTGTCTTGCCTAACTTTGGCCCAAGAGGTATCCGGATGCTCGATTACTACTGTCGAAGGTTTGTCTGACGGGCATCACCTTCACCCAATCCAGCAAACATTCGCTGAGTGCGGAGGAAGTCAATGTGGCTTCTGCACGCCCGGATTTCTTGTTGTTATCTCAGCCCTACTGGAAGAAAATCCTCAGCCTAACGATGATGAGATAAAATGTGCAATTGAGGGAAATCTGTGTCGATGCACGGGGTACCAGCAAATTGTTGATTCTGTTAAGGCGGCGTCCGATATTCTGACTTCGGGCGAGACTACTGACAATTCTACCAGTGCCAAGAGCGATCCTCACCCGAGGCTTTACGAAGGGGGCGATTAGTTGTCCGACAAGAAGCGTGTAGAGGGGTATCGGCAGCAAAGCGGTAAACTGGACTTCCCTCGTCCCGGTTCAGGAGGAAGTCGTGGGACCAGCAAGCCACGAGATGAAGAGGCGATTACTGCATCGAAGGCATTAGAAAATCATCGCCATCATGATCTGATTACAGGCTCTACCATCGGAAAGCCAACAGGTTTGGTCGATAGTAGATGGAAAGTCACTGGTCAGGCTCAGTATGGCGATGACATACGCCTACCAGGTGAGTTAATCGGGAGGATAGTCCGTTCCACCAAACACTATGCTAGGGTCCTTTCTATCGATGCTTCAGCTGCCATGGAACTGCCAGGAGTGGTAGCGATAGCAACAGGAGAGGATGCCCCTGCTAGGTTCGGAGTTCTACCCGTAACCAAGGACGAGCATGCCATGGCTATAGAGAAAGCTCGACACGTTGGAGACCCTATTGCGTGCGTTGCCGCAGTTGATGAGGAGACTGCCAGAGAGGCTGTTCGCCTAATTGAAATAGAGTACGAGGAGTTGGATTCAATTCACGACATGCGAGAGGGTCTCGAGGACTCTGAGAAACCCATTCATGACCGTGGAGGCTACCACATAGGCTCATCGAACATCCAGAAACGAGTGTTTCAGGAGTTCGGAGATATTGCGGGCATGTCTGCTAATGCTGTTGCAAGCCATTCCTCTGATTGGCTATTCGCTGGGGCCAACCATGGATTCACAGAGCCACATGCTGTTGTCGCCAATTGGGATCCATCTGGCAGGCTGACTCTCTACACTCCTCAGCAGGTCCCGCACTATGTTCACAGAGCCTTGGCCGACGTTCTTGAGGTACCCATGCACCAAATTAACGTCCACCGAACATTCGTTGGAGGAGGATTTGGTGGTAAGTCCGACCCGTTTCCTCATGAAATGTGCGCAGCCATTCTGTCTCGCAAAGCTGGAAGACCGGTCAGAATCAACTTCGACAGAGAAGAGGTGTTCTGGGTCAATAGAGGTAGGCATCCGTCTCGCATCGAGATGAATCTACATGCTGATTCAGAAGGAAGAATTTGTGGAATAGAGACTGATGCTCTGATTGATGGAGGGGCTTTCGCATCATTCGGCCATGTCACCACCTATTACAACGGAGTTCTGCATACTGCTCCGTATGAAATTGGAGCATTTCACTATACTGGAGCCAGAGTGTGGACAAACAAGCCGGCCAGTGGGGCCATGCGAGGTCATGGAGCAGTCAACTCACGATGCGCGGTTGAAGTTGGGATGGATGATTTAGCCGAGCAACTGGAAGTCGACCCGATTACACTCAGACTGGCCAACCTGCTTCCGCCCCACTCAGCTACAATCACTGGATTCAGAGTTACCAGTATAGGCATGAGGGAATGTCTAGAGAAAGTCAAGGAGGCTTCGAGCTGGGATGAAAAATTCCGCAAGCTGCCTCATGGACATGGAATAGGAATCGGATGTGGATTTTTCATCTCTGGCAGCGGCCTTCCAATTCACTGGGAGCCGAACAAGTTTCCGCATGCCACTGTACATCTCAAAATCGATATGGATGGAGGGGTGACTGTTCACACTGGTGCAGCAGAGATTGGTCAGGGCTCCGACACTGTGGTAGCTCAGTCAGTCGCCGAGGTTCTAGGTTTGCCATTGGATATGATTCGAATTAGAAGTCGAGAGACCGACACATCGCCGGTGGACCTAGGATCATACTCTTCTCGTGTCACTTTTATGAATGCCAATGCGGCAATCTCTGCGGCGATGGAAATCAGAGAACAACTACTCAAAGCGGCTTCTTTTGTGACAGGAACTCCCACAGAAAAGTTAGTGATTGGGGACAGGCGAATCTATGACAAACGAGATCCCACTGTAGGCACTTCCTATCTCGAGGCGTTGCACAAGGCTCAGGAGGATAGGGGTGCTTTGGTTTCTTCCGGCGCCTATAGAACCCCTCCGATGGGCAGGGTGCACAAGGGTGCAGGTGCAGGAATAGCCCCTGCATACTCATTCTCTGCATATGTGGCTGAAGTAAAGGTTGATGTGGAAACTGGTCAGACTAAGGTACTCAAGATTTGGGCCGCCCATGACTGTGGTAAGGCTCTCAATCCCCTATCCGTAAAGGGACAGATGATTGGTTCGTGCCACATGGGTCTTGGCCAAGTCCTCAGTGAAGAAATGAAGTACGGACGTAATGGTCACCTCATGAACCCAGATCTTCTTGACTACAAGATTCCAAGTGTTCACGAGATGCCAGAAGTCGTTCCCATAATCGTCGAGTCCAATGACTCGGAAGGGCCATTCGGTGCCAAGGAAGCAGGAGAGGGGCCTCTGCTACCGATTCTTCCGGCAGTTTGCAATGCGGTTTACGATGCGATTGGAATCAGGACCAGTGAATTGCCAATCACTCCTGACCGGATGCATCGCATGATTGAGGCGAAGTGTAGGGAGGAGGGTGTTGGGCCTACTGAACTCCAGTCGCCTAGACTCAATCATTCCGAATTGCAAGGCGTGCTTGATGTGAGGGCTGCCGAGCATGCCACTCGGGATTTGGCTCGCGCCACAATGGAGGACGATTCGCCCTATCACAATGGTGCGCTGTTCGGATTTGATCCACTGGTTCCAGCTGACGAACAGGATGACAGGTGGATAGTCAGCGTGATTCCGAGTGAAGAGTACATCGACTCTCCTCGCTTGGCTGGCAGTGCCTGGAAACACATTGAGAAAAGGCACGGAGGTGACGCCTGATGCGTATGCCTCCATTCAAACTCCATACTCCTAGGACTCTTGAAGACGCCATCGCGCTCTCAGCAGAGTTGGGCGAAGCGAGAGAAGAGTTTGACTGGATAGCTGGTGGTACTGACCTGCTACCAAATTACAAGTGGCATCTCAATGTGAAACCCCATGTAATCTCATTGGCCAAGATATCCGAGTTATCCGAGTTGTCAGAATCTAACATCGGCGCGATGGTCAGGTTAAATGAATTGGTTGAGTCTGAAGAAGTTCATCCTCTTATCTCGAAAGTGGCAGAGATGGTGGCAAGTGTGATGATTAGGCGCTCCGGGACCGTAGGCGGGAATATATGCCTAGATACTCGTTGCTTTTGGTTCAATCAATCAGAAGAGTGGCGTGAGTCAATTGAGTGGTGCTACAAGTGCGACTGTGGGACCGGTGCCGACTGTCGTGTCATCCCTAATCAGAACACACAGTGCGTCGCCACTTACCAAGCGGATTTGGCCCCCGTACTGATGTGCTTGGGTGCCCAGATTCATCTAGCCGGCCCGTCAGGAATCAGATCAATGCCTCTCAACCAATTCTTCAAGTTGGACGGAATAACTAGGAACGTCCTGCAGCCGGGAGAGTTAGTTACGCACCTTACTATGCCAGATGACTCAGGGGAATGGGTAGGCGACTACAAGAAACTCCGACAGAGGGACTCATGGGACTTCCCGGAGGCAGGGGTGGCTGTGACTTGGAAGCCCGGAAAGGGTGGATCTCCGTCAGATCTCCGGGTTGCTACTACGGGATTAGAGTCCATACCTGGCTATCACCATGAGGAGGCTGCATCAGTCATCAAGAATTGGAAGGGACAAGCCAGCATAGAAGATCTGGCAGAGTCCGTGCGTGCTGCAGTAAGGCCTGTGTTGAATACTTGGTATCCCCCCTCATACAGACGCAAGATGGTCAAGGTCTTAACAAAACGCGCCGGAAGCGGACTAATGGAAGTCTAGCATGAACAGGCAACTCATCCTATGTATCGCACTACTGGCAGTCTTCTCGTCGACCACTGTAAATGCACAATTCGGATCTTGGGAATTAGGTATAGATTATCCTCAGGACAATGAGGATGTTCCTTTCGATGTCGGAAAGGATGGTAGAGCATCTGTGGTATTCTTTGTCAGCAATGAGGAACTATTGGATATCGTTGTAGAATTCGAGTACGATATTCCATTTGGAGGCGAGGGTGACGGACCGGAATCAGAGACCATCGGAGCTGGAGAAAACAAGTCGTTTACCCTCACTATTTCCGAGATAGATGTTTGGGGTTTTGCTGCTGATTCGAAGGAGGAGTTCTCAATTAGGGCAAATCTGGTCTCTAGAGCTGGCCTGCCCGTAGGCCTTCCAGGGGAGAACAGAGAGTCTTCAGGAGAGTTGCGCATACCGACAATCTACTCTTTGGAGGTTGATGTCTCGGACCCAGTGGGACCTATGAACGCAGGTTCTGATGCCATACTCAGAGTCAGCGTCGTGAATCGTGGAAATGTGCAGGACAAGGTAGGTGATGTTGAAGTCACTGACAACTGCCCGCTTCTAACTACTGACAACGGCCTAGATTCGTTGATGACTCAGAACATCGCTGCTGGCCAGACCGTTGAGGCCGATATAGTCGCAACCGCATCTGAAAGTCATCCTCGCAGAAACTGCAAGATAGAGATTTCAATCTCGTCCAACGGAGCGATGAACACTGGAGAGGCGTCGGTCGTGAGTGACGACACCACTCTCAGCGTGGAGCCTCCTTTGCAGAATGAAGAAGGCGATTCAGGAGATGACGGAGGAGGTGATTCTGACGGTGTTACTGAAGTTGTCAGCACCAGCCTTCCATCGCTAGGAATCGTATATATTGCAGCCACCTTGGCCTTAGCAGCTAGGTATGACCGAAAGCGGTCAGAATGACTGTAAATTTCAGTCCTGAACAAAGTGCCTGAGGGGGTGCAGAAATAGCACTTTGGGTACTCGATTACATATCGGAGCGTAAACTTGTCTCAGCAACCTATAACTGTGGAATTAGGCTCCCGCGAGCACCGTAGGTGCTGTCTGCATCCAAATAATTAGAGAGGAGAGTCCATAATGGCAGAAGAAGACGAGGGGGGTTTCCAATTCAGCACCTACATCATAGGTGCTATAGCAGTCACAATCGTGATGCTCCTGCTTCTTCCAATGCTATTCGTAATTGGTAAGTCAACAGCATACTCTGCATATGAGGAAGAGGAGCTCTACCAAGTCTCAGACATGAGGGAATCTCTGGGCTCGGAAGGAGAAGGTTACTTCATCGCGAACACCATGTCTACTCCAATGCTCGTTAACGATTGGAAAGATCCTCACAGGACAATACTGCTAATCATTGCCCCCGAGAAGCCCATAGATGAGACTGAGGCGGATGCAATCTATGATTTCGTTACTCAGAAAGGCGGCAAGGTGATTGTGGCCGCAGATGGCACCAACGCCAATAGGCTGGCAGCCAAGTTCGGAGTGACATACTTCGGATTCCCTCTTCAGGACGAGAATCAGCATTATCTCGAGTATAATCAAGAGAATGTCCCATACTACCCTTCATGGCTGAACGTTTGGAGTGTCGCTGCAGTTTCCGAAGATGTGAATGAGATGCAGGCGGGAGCTGCAAATAGAGGATGCAGTGAATTCCAGATTATCAATAAGAACCCGACTTCTTGCAGGATGCCAATCATGTTCCGCTCCCCAACAGGAATGAAATTCGAGCCTTCTGCGAGAGATACTACTCACCCTGACGAGAGGGATGTCAATGTACTGGCTACGGCCTCATCCTCGGCATTCATTGACCTTGAGGGAGATGGCGATGCCAGTAATCCAAAGAACCCCGCCCCCGGTGATTTGGCCCTGATTATCCGCTTCGACTATCACAATATCAGTGCCTACGACCAAGTCAGAGAAGGACAGTCGAGCATCGGTGGCGACGTCGGAGAACTGGGTGTAACGGGCAGCATCGTTTTCGTCTCCGACGAGGAGGCTTTTTCCAATCGGCTATGGACATTGGGAGAGGCCACGGGTGGTGAGCGCCGCCTCAGCGAAAGTTGCGAAGGTGTCGTAGGAAGTTGCTGGATGCAAGAGGTGCAAGACAACAACATGTGGCTCGGCAACGAAGTCTACTACAATCTGCTTATTCACTCTATGATGGAGCATGATAACATCCAACTATCCGGAGAGATCAGGCTTGACAACTCTAACTTCCAAGTGGTATTCGACGAGAGTCGGCATATTACCGGAGTCGTCTCGGCCCCGTTCGTAGAGAGCATGGGCACTGTGGTCCTGCTGACCTCAAATAATTTCCTCAAGTGGCTAGTTGTACTCAATGTCGGCTTGCTTCTGCTGGTGGCTATGATGGTGGTCCCGCAAAAGGAGAATTGGAGGCATGTCTTTGATTTGACTAAGTTCAATCAGAGGCCAAACAAACTCGATCCTAGTTCCTATCGATTACGTGTCAAACAGGCTCTGATTACGAAAATCAGAGTCCATCATGATTTGACTAGAGATGAGATGGCATCCAAACAGCCATCAGAGGTCCAAGCAATGATTGGAGACCCCAGACTAGTAGAGTTGGTTTACAGCGAGAGCAAGACATATTCCCCCCAAGAGCTGCGCAAGATGATGCAAGCGATCAGACGATGGGGGAAGAGAAGTTAAAATTGGAGAGAAGATAGAATGAATGCAACACCACCAGCCAAGAAAGATGAGAAACCGCCCGACGATGTGGAGGCGGGTTACGCGAAGAAGGCGCAAGCCGCTCGCGGAAAGAAGAAAATGAGTGAGAAGTTGACAGCCGTAGGGGCCATCTCTAGTGCAATCGGCACTGAGGTACAGAAGGTCATTATCGGTAAGTCACACGTTATTGACAACGTTATGGTAAACATCCTGTCGAACGGTAACCTACTGTTCGAGGATTATCCTGGACTTGCAAAGACGCTGATGACGAATACCTTCGCTGACGCACTAGGATGTGACTTCAAGCGTGTTCAGTTCACTCCCGACCTGCTACCTGCAGATATCACGGGAACAAACATCTATGACGCCAAGAAGGGAGAGTTCAGCTTCAAGCCTGGGCCAATCTTCTGTAACCTATTGCTTTCTGACGAGATTAACAGAGCACCACCAAAGACTCAGGCCGCACTACTGGAGGCCATGCAGGAGAAGCAAGTAACGGTAGGTGTGGTAACCCACGTACTACCAGCACCGTTCCTGACCATGGCGACTCAGAACCCTGTGGAGCAGGAAGGCACCTACCCACTACCTGAGGCTCAGCTTGACCGATTCATGTTCAAGATGAGTGTCGGGTACCCCGACCGCGCCGATGAGGTCGAGATTTTGAATCGCAGAATCGAGCGCAAGAAGGACGAGGTCGAAGTCGAAGTCATCACCGATCCGGCTAGAGTAGTTGCCATGCAGCAGGCCATTGAGGATGTCTATGTAGACCCTGCAGTAAGGCTGTACATGGTCGAGATTGTTGCCAAGACTCGTGAGGATCCGAGAGTCCTTGTCGGTTCCTCGCCAAGAGGTTCTCAGGCTCTCCTCAAGACTGGTAGGTCGGCAGCTGCAATGCGAGGTCGTGACTTCGTTACTCCGGACGACATTAAGTCCGTAGCAGAACTAGCGATAGCACACAGGCTCATCCTGAAACCAGAGCACCAGATCAAGGGTCTGGAGAACGGCGAGGTAATCCAGGATATCCTGAGACAAGTCCAGGTCCCGACGGTCTGAGATAGTCCCGGCTACCGATTGGAGGTGAAATCTTGGCATGGAGCAGAAAGTCTGCGATGTTCGCAGCTTTGGCCATAGCCTTGTATCTCCTTGGCCTAGTACTTCGAAATTCGCAACTCGTAACTGTAGCCGTGGTACTGCTCTCGTTCCTTACGTGGGCAGCATTCCGTACTACTCATGCCGATGTAGCATCAACCGGCAGGAGGATGGAAGAGCCCGATTCGGACGAGGGGATTCAACTGCATAGCATCACAGCAATGAGGAAGATTTCGTCTGCTCGAATTTTCGAGGATGGTGAAATCGATGTCACACTAAGAATCCAGAACCGCTCAAATCTCTCCAAGGTTCTGGAGGTCAGAGACAGAGTCCCAGATGTCATGCGAATCAAAAAGGGCGCCAACTACGTTCTGATGGAGTTGGGGCCAAAGCGAGAGACCGAGATTTCGTACACCATCGAGACTCCTCTCAGAGGATTCTACACAATAGGTCCCGTGTGCATCCGCGTTCAGGATCCGTTTGGGCTATTCCACAATGAGCGTGAGTTGAACCTCTACGACGACTTCCTAGTCTTCCCCAAAATGGAGGACATCAAGGATGCAATGATCAAGAGCAGGGTGCCGAAGATTTTCACTGGTGCTGTCAACATACGCAATCCCGGTGAGGGTTCAAACTTCTACAATCTGAGGGAATACATCCCAGGAGATCCAATGAAGAAAGTAAACTGGAATGCGACTGCTAGAAGCGCTGGCAAGATGATGGTCAACGAGTATGAGCGAGATGCAGTGAGTGATATCATTCTGATTGTAGATAGCAGAGGAATCTCCGAGACTGGCCCAGTCAGTCGCAATTCTCTGGTCTACAGCACTAGAGCGGCGGCAAGCCTGTCCCAGTACTTCCTGTCTCGGAGAGACTCAGTAGGTCTGGTGACATATGGAGATGAGATTGTATCAGTAGACAGAGACACCGGGAAAAAGCAGTTGTTCGTTCTTCTAACCAAGCTTGCTGGTGCTATGGCTAAGGGCAATACTCCACTGAAGATAGTCACAGACCGAATCATGCCTCACATCAACAGAGGCAGTCCTGTCATAATCCTCAGTCCGCTAGAGGATGACCCTACTGTAGTCAATGCAGTCAGGGATTTGCGCTCTAGAAACTTCGATGTCACTATTCTATCTCCAAGTAGCCTTGAGTTTGAATTCGATGCTAGGAGACTTGACAGAACTGGATACGAGGTACTCAAGACAGAGCGTGACATTCTACTCAGTGAGTTGCGAGGCTTGGGGGCCTTTGTCATGGATTGGGAGCCCGATATGTTGCTCAATACTGCTCTAGCCGGGGCTAGGGGATTCTAGGAAGTGTTTGAATGGCCGACGAAGTAGAAATCGAAGGTGGGGGAGATACCTCCCATCTGTATGAGGGGAAGAAGGTCCGCTCGGCTGCACCTAGCAGAAAGAAGGCAGCTGGCCGCCTTAAGTCGAGTACTGAGATTCCCAAGGATGCGATTCCAGAAGTTCATGTTCCAACAGTAATCGAGTCATTCTTCGGAGGCCCGATTGTTAGCACTACCAAATTCCTACCTCCGGACAGGATGGTTTCCAGTCTGCAACAGTTGGCCACGGTTACTCTAGTGATGCTCGGATTCCTGACCTTCATGGTCACTCCAGTTAGTGGGACTGCATGGTTCTCGATAGCAAACACTCTGGGATTGCCCACATTCGGAGGAATCATCCACCTGATACTGATGATTGGTGGCCTGATTGCTGGAATCTATGGAATTATTCAGAGGGATCAGAGGGCGATTATTGTCTCATACGCTCTACTGATTGTCGTGACTCTGAGGTTCGCAGGCAGCAAGGTCGACTTCGGACTTGACTTGTTGCCCGAGGAAGAAATTTACCAGAAGATACTGCTTCTACTCTACGCTGTCTTCCTAGTCATGTACATTGAGCTGACCAGTGGCATAATCAGATTCTCGATGCTCGACACCTCAATCAGAACTGGGGAAGTATATGTGATGCAGGTCACGAAGATTACAAACAAATACTACAGATCCTTGATGATAACTCCGGCAATCGCTGGCCTAGTAGCCTTACTGACTCTCATGATAAATCTGATTATTCCTGCTTTCGTGGGTCTGTTCGATGAGGTCGCAGCACATCGACTCAGTGAGAGTGTCGAGTTGACCAGCGTGTATGGAGTCGCTCTTGGTACTGTCATGGTGTTCACAATAATCGCTGCTATGTTTGCAATCAACCTGCCTCTGAGGATTCAGCAGATGCAGGAGAAGAACGCCTAATCAAGCGGGCTCAGCAATTCTGCTGTAAGGCCCAGATCTGTGATTACTAGCATGGCGACGGCCTCAGCTACAGGGGCCGCTCTAGGGCCGATTACTGGATCATGTCTTCCTCCTACCTTCAGAGGCATTACCTCATTGCTAGGGAGATGAAGGGTCATCTGCTCACGAGGGATGCTGCTAGGAGGTTTGAAGTGGACTATGACACTAATTGGAGAACCAGTTGAAATCCCCCCGATAGCCCCATCAGAACTAGCCGAATCGGAACCTTCCAAGGTAGGCCCATTTTCCCCAGGAATCCAGTTGTCGTTGTGCTCAGAGCCTCTCATTCGAGAGGCCTTGGCTCCATGCGAGAACTCAACTGCACGGGCCCCAGGAATCGCCATCAGGCCGCGAGCAAGTGCTGGCTCAAGTCCATCGAACCAGGGCTCTCCTAGGCCAATTGGGAGTCCAGTGATGAGAATCTCGACACATGATCCGATAGAATCTGCATCCTTCCTTACGGATTCGATTAACTCCGACATTTGTGAGGCGACTTCGGCATCTCTACAATTCAGTCTTCCCATGTCCGTAGATGGATCTACTTCTGAATTGATATCCAATTCAAAGAGTGGTTTGGCGACAATATCTCCAACACTATGCAAGTGTGCATGGCAACTCCATCCGACTCCTTCTAGCAGAGACTTGACTTGGCTGCCTGCGGTGACTAAGCCATAGGTCAAACGAGCTGAATGTGAGCCTCCTCCTCTTGGATCATTGGATCCTTTTGAGCGAATGTTCTCTACCATGTCAGCGTGGCCGGGACGGGGTTGATCGGGGAGAAATTGGTAATCGGATGGTTTTGGATCAGAGTTTCTAGTCAACATCAATATCGGCCAACCTGTGGCCTTTCCCTCATACACTCCTGAGAGCAATTCGCACTGATCTAATTCTGTTCTAGTAGACATACCCTTTCTGCCGGGCCTTCTACTTGCAATCGCCCGATTCAATTCATCCTCGTATATCGGTGTTCCAGCAGGAATTCCTTCCACAAGTGCTCCGACGCAGGCACCATGACTCTCTCCGAATAGAGTCACTTTGAGATTGTCTCCAAGTGTCATTCCCAACCGTCCACCTCCCCCTCAATATTGAGATGGTTGGAGAACCCGGTTCTGATGACCTGGGGGCATGAGTCTTCAAGGATCTCTGCTACACCCTCCGAGTGGGAATGACAGATTGCCACAAGTGCCGGTCCTGAACCACTGATACCAGCAGCCAGAGCTCCTCTGAAGATTAGTGAGTTGCATAGTCTGAGTGATTCGTCGTCGGACATGGCCGCAGAGACGGCCATCCCATTAGTAGAGATTGCAGAAAGTATCGAGCCGTTTGACAAAGATGCCAATGCTCTATCAAAGAGTTTGCTTTGAGTCTGAAAATCAATTGAAACAACAGAAATTTCTCTAGGCCCCCTCAGACCGATGAGGACCTCTAGGCCCTCTTCTAAATCGCCCTCCATCAGCACAGACTCTCTGGATGGGACAGAGGGATCGACTAGTTTCCAACCATCAGAGGTAGCTGCCCAAGCATCATCCATGCTTCCCGTTATTGTGCACCCTGATCTTCTCTGGGCCTCTACAGCCATGTCGACTATGTCGTAATCACTCAATCCCGTCCAAGATGCCTGATCTAGAGCCCTGAAGGCAGCACAAGCAACTGCCGCACTGGACTTCAGGCCCTGACCTATGGGAATCTGGCTGTCAATCTCCCACCCTGCTGCATCGAAACGTGGATATTCGGATTCATCCCAGACCTGTGTGACTGCGTCAAGCAATCCATGGTGGTCGTCTTTTGGCTGACTTGCGCCCTCAGTCAGTCTGACCTCGCACACAAGGTCGATTCCTACTGAGCATCCCTTTCCAAGCCCTGCTGCATGGAGTACGGAAATACCACCCTTAGCAGTTCCGGTTCCTAGTACCTTCATCTCTCAACAACCTCTCCGGATACTGCCTGACCGATATGTCTCATACTGGCCTCGTTGAGGGCTAGAATCTCCGCACCTTCTTCGATGTGAGTAACTGACACAGCCTTGCCTGATGATGAAATCAGGCGAACGGTCTCTGCCTGCTGTAGTATAATCTGGCCTTCGCCCATTGGAGTTAAAATTCTGAGCATGATGAACGGTCGGCGTTCGACCTTGAGTCTTCCAATCACCGCTGCTCTCTTCGAGCCATCGTGAGATAGGACTGCGACTTCATCGCCAGCCTCGAGTTCGCTGAGGTACCTCGTTGAGCCGTTGGCCATCAAAACATAGGCATGAATCGCTCCGGCATTTACTCTGAACGGCCTTGAGGGCACATATTCGGAAGGAAGGGTCTCTCCATGAACTATACACAATGAACTCGCAGAGGATCCGATTGCCAACCCTTCACCCTGCGAAAGTCGTTCAATCAGATCCACGCAAACTCTCTCTCCTACTCCTGCGGGCTCAACTGACAATATTGTAGCAGTAACGAGCCTGTGGCCTTCTACTGCTTCATTGGGTTCACAGACCTCCGGAGTCATCTCCCTTGCTGCTGACCACAACGATTCGTTACCTTCCTCTGGAGGGAGTAGGACGGCGTCCACACCATGCTGCAGAGAGAATGCAACTCCGTTGAGGTCAATCTCACGAGTGATTGCTGAGGCAACTTTTGTTCCACTACCTGAGGCGGCGGCCACAATGTTCTCGAGTGGAATCATATTCCAGTCGTTGCATGTGACCAATACCCAAGGTACTGACCCAATCAAAGAGATCGCCTCATCTTGGCCACGGTGGTCATCTAGAGCAATTGTGGCAACATCTGGAGCGTTTCCCGTCCAAACCCTACTGACCTTGTCAGGAGAATCTGACGAATCAGTGTCGGAAGCGTCCAACCAAATCTCCATCACTGGCCTCCAAGAATCTCCGAGGCCTCTGCGGCAGTGGCTCCATCGTGGATAACTGCCCTCAGAGCTGAGACATGTGAATGAGGGTTCTTGCTGGCGAAAACCTGCCTGCCCATGCATACTCCTGCTCCTCCAGCGGAGATTGATTCCTCTACAGTCTGGAGAGTTTCGAGGAAGGTACCTCCCGATGGGCCACCTGCAATCAGTACAGGAATTGGGGCTGCCTGAATAACCTCTCGGAACGATTCCACCGAACCGGTCCATGGAACCTTGACGACATCGCAACCCAACTCCCAAGCGAGGCGGGCTGAATGGGCGACACCCTTGGTGGAGTCCCCCTCGGAGACCCTTAGGTTTGGACCACGTGGATATACCATTCCAAGGACTGGCATTCCAAGAGGGAATGCCTCAGTAGTGAGTCTGCCTAGAGATTCAATCATCTCAGTCTCTGCATCATCACCTATGTTGACCTGGCCAGAGACGGCCATGGCTCCGCGCTGCCAGCACTCTTCCGCAGTAGCCACGTTTACCTTGTGCTGGTCTCTATCTCCTCCGTGTACAGTAGATGCCGAAACATGACAGACGAAGCCATGCCAACCGGTTGTATCTGCGTGGTGAGTGAGTGCGCCCTTGTGGAGAACAATCGCATCAGCGCCCCCTGAGATTACGTTCTCCACTAGTGAGTTCATGTCCTGCAAGCCATGCTGAGGGTAGTTGGAAGCACCGTGATCCATGGGTATCCAGACTCCTCTCCCGCCGGGGAGGATTCTAGCCAACCTGTCCTCCAGCGTATCTGCCATGCGGCCTCGCTACTGCTTCATCACTTGAAAAATGGTGTATTCCGGTTTTTGCGGAAA
>MDTE01047463.1_pt1 | contig 15867 bp, 5 predicted proteins | sample 811231 | NCBI WGS metagenome assembly MDTE01 (sample SAMN05326651, study PRJNA326480) | marine metagenome | isolation source: seawater | place: Indian Ocean: Red Sea | collected 2010
AAACGCAGAAACGATTTCAGTTAAAGAATCAAGAGCAGCTTCATCAACGTTTTCAACGATAAAGTCGATTCTTGCATCGATAGACGCAACATCTGCATCTGTTTCGCTTATTTCAGTAGAAACTCTAGCATCTAAAGAAACGAAGTCACTGTTAGTGTCGCTAATTTCAGCAGAAACTCTAGCATCTAAAGAAACAAAGTCACTGTTAGTGTCGCTAATTTCAGCAGAAAGTCTATCATCTAAAGAAGAAACGTCTGAAGCAGTTTCACTTATTTCAGCAGAAACTCTAGCGTCTAAAGAAGCAACATCAGAAGCAGTTTCGCTTATTTCAGCAGAAACTCTAGCGTCTAAAGAAACAAAGTCACTATTAGTAGCGCTTATTTCAGCAGAAACTCTAGAGTCTAAAGAAACAAAGTCACTATTAGTATCACTGATTTCAGCAGAAACTCTATCATCGATAGAAGAAACGTCTGAAGCAGTTTCACTGATTTCAGTAGAAACTCTGTCATTTAGAGAAACAAAGTCGCTATTAGTATCACTAATTTCAGCAGAAACTCTAGCATCTAGAGAAACAAAGTCAGAATTAGTATCGCTAATTTCAGCAGAAACTCTAGCATCTAGAGAAACGAAATCAGAATTAGTAGCACTGATTTCAGAAGAAACAGCAGCTGATAATCCTTCGTATTCGTTATTATGTTCTGAAAGAACGTCAGCAATAGCTTGAGTTAAATCATCATCGGCGTTAGTAAACGCAGAAACGATTTCAGTTAAAGAATCAAGAGCAGCTTCATCAACGTTTTCAACGATAAAGTCGATTCTTGCCTCTAAAGATTGATCTTTATTTAACCTTTCTACTTCTTCGCTACTTATTCTAGTATCCAAAGAAGAGACGTCTGAATTGGTTTCACTAATTTCAGTAGAAATTCTATCATCTAAAGAAGAAACGTCTGAAGCAGTTTCACTAATTTCAGTAGATAAAGCGTTTGAAACACCTTGTATGTCTGAAATAACATCCTCAAACTTAGCACCAATTAATTCAGCGTCAATAATTTTTGTAGCATCAAGGTTCGCCCATGACTGTGCAACAGTAATATCACCAGTTCTATAGGCTTTTAACATTTTTGCAGGTATTAAATTCATTTTTTTAGTTTTTATTTTTAAAATTTAATTCAACACATTATTGTGTTTTAAGTTTGTTATTATTGGACATCAAAATAAGTTTCTCCGCCCATTCCACTATGGTTCTTACAATAGAAGTAGTATCTTCCTGCAGGAAGTTGGTCATGATCAATAGTCATTTTAGCGCCTGCTTGACCAGGTGTACCAGTTCTTGTTACTCCTGCAGTTTCTTCAACTCCTCCACCGTGAGTACCGTTTATTGTTGTCGAAATTCCAACTTCATGTCCTGACATTGTGCCATTATCTAATAAAATTGTAAATTTCTTATATTGTTGTTCCGATGGATTACTGATATAAGGTACAGCCCATGATCCAACATCTTTTAAGATAGGTTCATAATTATTTTGATCATATCTTATTTTGTAGCTATTTCCTCCTGAATTAGCAGCAACAACTTCAAAATCAATATGGAATGAATAATAATCTGTACTAGAATATCCTAATGCATCTGCCATTTCCTGTGGGTATGTATGAGAACCATTTGGACTTGTCCATTCAACACCACTAAAATATGCAGCAGTAAATGCAACATATTCTGCAGGGTTTTGAACGTTTTCAGAACCATCAGATTCAGTTAACATTATTCTAGAACCAGTAGATCCAAAACTCTTTACGAATCTGGTTCCAGTTGGTAAATTTCTAAGAATAAATGTATCATTTCCATATCCATGAGAATCTGGTTGAATATCCCATTCCATGAAGAATATACCATTTCCACCTAAGTCACCGCCATTTATTATTAAATCAATAAAGTCAGCTCTTTCTTGTGCAGTATAATCAACTCCATTAGAATGTTGGAATTTAATGAATTGCTGAGTTGCTGTTGAATTTTGATCTTCAACACCAGCAGCGTCACATAAGAATTTCCATAAACCGCCAACAGCATATCCAGGAAGTTCAGATCCAGCATACCCTGAGGTTCCGTCTCCGATTTTGATAAGACCTTCAGCATGTATATGAACAACTTTCTTATCTTCCCATTGAGGATTTCCACCGCTTTCACTCCAGAAACCTGGTAACCAAGTTCCTTTAGTTAAACCGCTATATCCATTAAAGTTAACCTCTCCTGTTGGAGGGCTTGTGTTAATAGGGGACAATGGATTACCATTACTATCACGTAAAACAAAATTACTATTTTCAGTAAAACCGTAAGAATACCACGAAGTTCCTACAAGTCCGCCTGGAGCATTCACCAATTCAAAGTAATTATGGTGTTGTTGCCCTGCTTGACCAAGAGGTTTGTTTCGTTGTAAATTAACTTTCAGACCTTTATTTTTATACCATCTGTTAGTTCCAGTAACTTGTCGATCTTGTGTAACAGCTCCAAATTTTTGGTGACTACTTGCATCATCAAAATGGAAATTACCTTGACTATTGTTTGAATCATAATCTAAAGACCCAAAAGGAGTTTCTATCCAGTATCTTCCGTTCAAATCTTTAATATAAGCCTGTCTATATGTGTTTATACCAAGTGTCCACATACTATCTGCAACTTTTCTATCAAATGTACTATCTGCTCCACCAAAATATAGGTTAGAATCTGATAGGTCATATTTAATTGTAAAGTTTTCGATAGTGATGGCATTTTTAAGTACCATAATATAAGGAGCAACTCTAAGTAATCTAGCACAATTAAGACCGTTCGTACCAAAATCAACATTAGATTCTAAAGGTCCAGCATCATAAAATGGAGTTGATTGAGAAGTATTAAGATCTCCATCAATCTCATAAAAATCTGCTTGAACATTATCAAATAACGTAGGTCTATTAATGAATTGAACTTTAATTGGATTAGTAAAATAAGCATTCACGTCTTGACTAGAAATTGAATTATCAAAATTACTAATCGTCCACCAAGTGTTTAGACTTCTTAAGAAATCATCTCCACCAATAGCAGTAGTGTTACTAATTAAATTACTAATATTATGAATAACAATACAATCAGTTTCAGAATTATAAGTATTATTTTGTGTCCAATTGCTATCATATTGACCAGGATATACTCCTTGAGCTTTAGATCCGAATCCTTTTATATTGATATTAGCACCTAATTGCTCAGTATTGTTTTTCTGATTTGCAGTTAAACCTTCCCAAACAAGATTTGTTGTTTGAGTACTTCCAAATCTTTGCATAGCAAGACCAGTAAATACAACTAAGTTGTTATCATAAACAGTAGTATTCCTAGGAGTACTTCCTTGTTGTTCACCTTTCATGTACATAATATTAGCACCATGGTTACCTTGGTTATTACGTTGATCCCAGAAAGTATTGTTCCATGGATGGCTTGCTTGTGGAATAATATCGGTATAAACCTGTAAAACTCCATGAGTTAAACCATAAGCAGTAATTGCTTGATCACTATCAGCAGTAACTCCATTATTCCATTCGTCTTTATCAGACATTACTAGATTTCTAGTTGGGAATATAGGATCTCCTGTTGGTAAACCATTAGAATCTAATTTTACATATGCTTTATCTACATAATTTCCATCAGTATAAAAATCAGGAGTAGGAGAGTACATTTGAGCCCAATGGTCTGTTTGACCTGAGCCATATGACCACATATCATTACGATTCCATTCTTCTATTACAACGTAAATATCGCTAACTGGATTAATAGTTTCATAAAAACTATTTTCAGTTAAATATACTCCGTTAACAGTTCCTAATAATGTATCAGTAACAGTATATAATTGTTTAGTAGAATTAACGCCACCGTATTGAAGTTCAACTTTAGCTTTAGCTCTATATGCAGCGTCTCCGTGCATATCGAATGTAATTTCTTGCATAGTTGAAACATCGAATTCAGATGTTAATATTCCATTGACGTAAATCTGTTGAGAAGTATTATCAGCCAAAATCATAGGACCATCATATGCCGTAAATGTCCAAACCTGTGTTTGAGCATTATAACTTGCAGTGAAAGCTAATGTTTCAGTTTCGTCTTCCCAGTTTCCGCCAGTTGGATGCGCTGGCATCACAACGTTTGGATTATTAGCTAAATCATCCATAGCGTCTGGTGTAATACCAACTGGAGCTGTTTCAACAGTTCCATTAGTTAATGCACCATTTTCTAAATCACCATATCCAGCATAGTATGAAGTATGACCAATACCTAAAACGTAACCTCCAACAACGATAGCAAACCTAGTTGAATCATCATATGCTCCAAAATTAGTTAAACCGTAGTTGTTTGAAGAACCGTCATTAAGATCAAGTTGATTTAATGAATTTATAGTTGCTGCAGTAAGTTCACCTTCATATGCATTTCCTTGATCATCTTCAAGTTGTCCATTTGATGAATTAAGAAGAATAGTATCTCCATTTGAATTAGTCATGTTAATTACACCGCTAGTAATAGTTGCAGCTCCTCCATCTAGTGTAGCAGCTCCGCTATAGAGAGCGATTGCAGTTTTATTAGAATCAGTCCATCCATAAATAAGGTTGTCGTGATCTCCTAAAAATAACATTAATCCATTTGAATCAGTCCATGCAGTTTTTAAAGTATATTTGTTAGCTTTATTTCCACTAGCATTATATTCAACTAAATATTCATCTGATTCAGAGTAGAATATTTCATTGTTAAAATCTGCGAATGATCCACTATCAAATTGCGCTTCTGTTGCAGCAGCAAATACAGTAGGATCTGCCATTTGTTTAAATAAAATATAAGCAGTTCCAGTAGTATCTCCTGTTTTATATCCAACGGATGGAGCCTCATAGTAATTACCTTGGACTTCATTCCATGAAATATAAGTAGCAGCTCCACTAGAAACGTAACAATGTGGTTCAAATTGATTCGAAACATATTGTCCATATAATGGACCAGTATAGTTTTCAAAATCGATTAAAGCTTGAGCTTCATTACTTACTCCAATGAAAGTAACTGCACTTAAGTCAGTTGAAAGGTCAATTCCTTCTGGACTAGTAAATATTCCAGGATTAGAACCGAATCCATTGAAATCAGTAAGTTGTCTGAAGTCATATTCAATTGTTTTTGCTCCACCTCTTACGCCTGCAGTAACTTCTTTATATAAAGCAGTTCCTTGAACCCAAGATATACCTTCAAATAAATCAATACTATTATTGGCTTCATTTAAATAATACATTGTTGCGTTTGCAGGATCTCCATTTTGGGATTGTGGCATCCACATTAATAAGAAGTTGCTATTAACATTTGAATCAGCATTGCCTTTGAATAAATCGTAGCTATATCCTTTTTCATTACCAAATCCCCAATCGTTCCATTCTTCATAAGATTCAGAAACGACACCAGCAGCATATAATCTACCAGTTGTAGTGGATGTGAATGAATGTCCATCATAAAGTGTAAAGTTAGCACCGTCAAATTCTTGAGCCTTTCCAGCTCCGTCATTAAATAATAATCCAGTACCGTTATAATTTTGAGTACCTAATGCGGCATCAGCGGTATAACTATTTACTTGAGCACCATTTGACCATTCATACATAGTACTTCCAGTTTCAGAAAATCCAGTATATAAACTAAATGTAGATCCGCTAAGTCCATATGCTAAACTTTGACCATCTTGTGATTGATCATAAAGGCTAGCACCAGAACCAAATACGGTTCCATAAGAAGCTTCTACAGAGTATGTTTCAGTTACAGCACCGTTTACATATATGTGAGTATTTGAACCTTCAATACCTAAACCGCTATATAAACTAAATGTAGATCCATTAAGTTCATATGCTAAATCTTGGCCATCTTGAGACTGATCATAAAGAGCAGCTCCGTCAGATTGTCTAGTTCCATATGCACTATGTACAATATAAGTACCCTGTAAGACACCATTTGAAAAGTCATAAGTTTCATTTGCACCATCAGTAGATAATCCACTAAATAAAGCAAAAGAACTTCCATCAAACTCATATGCCCATTGTTGTCCATCTTCAACTTGATCATAAAGATCAGCGCCGTTAGAAACTTTAGTTCCAAAAGGAGCACTAACCTGATATGTCTCGTTTCCTTGAACTCCATTTGAGAAAGAAACAATATCGCCATTTGCTTTATATCCTAAACCAGTATATGTATCGAATTGATTAGATACAAAGTTTAAGACTTTAGCAGTACCGTTGATATCAAATATAATATCATTGTTAGTCATAGCAGCATCTTTAAAATAATCAGTTTTAGATCCGCCTTCAAGGAAAGCACCTCCGCTGAAATCATTTGCGGCATCGATTGCTCCACTTCCACTAAGAGAAAACCCACTAGATATATTAGTTGATGAATTATTAGTAAATCCAGTAAAATTAGTGGTTGCTCCGTTAGCCTGTGTAACGTCTAAACTACCTTCATTAGCCCAACTATCTGAAGTTACTTCAAAATAAATAATAGCGCCTTCAGGTGCAGTAATAGTCGCCGTAAATTGAAAGCTATTATTGGAAGCAGATACAAGAGTGATCTGACCAGGATATGCAGTAGTAAGAGCTCCTGCACTCCAATTATTGACACCACCAGTCATGATATTAGTAAAAACATCAGTAAATGTAGCGCCTCCATCTTCAGAGTACATAATCTTATTAAGAGTATGTCCACAATCTCCATAACTATCTTTTAAATTAAGAGACCATGTTTCAGTAACTGCACTAGAAGTATAAGTGAATCCTTCGTGTAAAGTTAAAGTATCACCGCTTTTAGCCCAATATTTACCGTTGGTAACTCCTAAATACATATCACCATCTGTCAAGTACTCTACTCCATATGTAGAATCAGTAGACATAGATTCTGTTTGTGAACCTCCTACAAAGTTATATCCAAGGATATCACCACTAGCATTCATATTCCATGCAGTACCAGTGTAAACATTTCCTTGAGAATCATACAATGTAGTTAAATCACCTCCTCTTTCATATAAAGGTTGAGTTCTAGCATAATCTACGAATCTGTCTGCAGCTAATAAATCATTAGTTCTTGAAAGAGAACCAGCTCCACTAGTTGAAGAGATTTCGTAATATTCACTTATCATATAATCACCAGTTGCCATAGCACTAATTTGTAAATTACCTCCACTAAGTGAAATATCATCTTCGTGAACATACATACATTTTAATGTGCTATTTTGAATAGAAGCGTCTAATGTAACATTAGGCATGTCTTTCCAATGAGTAATTCCAGAATTATAATAAGATAATCTTTTTACAAGACCATTTAACTCAAAACACCAGATATATTTACCAGTGCCAATAGCTCCAGTAACATCCATGATTTCCCATCCAGATGCGATATGTTGCCCTTCGTAAATAAGAACTTTACTTGGGAACTTACCACCTTGTTCTGAACGAATATCAGTTCCTTGTGTTGTTGAGAAAAAGAATCCAAGACCGTCAACGTTTCTAGTAACCCTAACAGGTTGTAGAGCGCCTCCATTAATCTTAGCCATAGTAGCATCGTGGAATGATCTTATGTTTTTTCTAATAGTAGAATCAACAGCACCGCTTGATAAATCTCTAATAACAACATCAGCATATCCAGTATATAAGTCTTTCATATCAGAATATCCTGATAATAATAAACTTTTTCTAGGATCATTTTTTCTTGGTAGTCCACCAGTCCTAAGAGTTGTTAAGAGTTTATATGCTCCTGTAACAGTATTAGTACCGTCATATACTGTAGCAGCAGCATCATAGGCTTCAAACATAATCATTCCAGGACCAGTAGCGTATGTGTCAAACGCACTAGAGCCTTCTCTATCATACATTTTACCAAGGTATTCTACTTCTGCTTCAATTTCAGTAAGTGTCATATCCATAGGGTAAGTATATGCTATATCCATGAAATAGTTTATTGAACTAGTATCATCCTGCCATGGTAAACCTGTTGTGATTGTCTCAAGGTCAGTTCTAGTAAACCCGTTATATGATGTACCGTTATATGGAGTTATAGTATGTAAAATAGCCTTTAGGTCTTCTCCTAGATGGATAAATGACCATACAAGTGGTAAACCATCAACTTCTGGATTACCTACTAAACTAGCTTGAGTACTATCGTACCATGTGTATCCAACAGTTTGCCCAGATTCTAAAAAGTAATGATTTAGATCTTTAGCCTCTTTAAAGGTATTACTGAGCTCAGTGTAATTTAGACCTTGATTGTAAACCGCTCCGGTAAAATCCTTATTAGGTATTATTCCACTCTCAAACCAGTTATCTATTGGACTTCGTATTATTAAATAATCGCCCGTAGTAGTACTTAGACCAGAAAGTTCATGTTTATAGTAATTATCACCATCAGGTATATAACTCCCTTTTAAATGATACATACCGTTGGTTGGTAATGGAATGGCCTCATTAGATACCAAAGCATTCCCTTCCGTAGATAGGTTTGCAAAGTCAAGTTTAAATATATTGGCGTAGTTAGGAGCCTCTGTATAAGATTTCCATTCTTCACCAGTATAATTCTTCATTAAACTTCTATTATGATACTTGGCCATATATGTAACGGGTGCATTCGCATTCCATGTTCTAAGATCATCCCAAACATATGCATGAATAGTAGGCTCGCTATTATCTTCTGCAAATCTTTTAGTAGAATCATGTCCACCTAAATCATATTCAAGAGTAACACCATAGCCAGAGATATTGGCTCTACTACTAAAATAATGAATTCTATCATATCCACCATATTTTGGCTTTGTATACTGCCAATCTAAAGCATAATAATGGTTGTAATATTGGTAGTTAGATCCAGATATAAATACTTGACTATTCATCCATACTTCCTGTACCAAATTTCCAAAACCATCATCAACTTCAGCCTCTATAAAACATACTCGTTGAGAAGCTGTGTTACTTGTTAACGAATGGTTTAATTGCTTATAGTAGTAGTTATTTGAAGCCCAATCTGGGTTAACAAATAAGATACCATCAGCATTTTCTAAACCAGTAATATATGTTCTAAAGCTATCTGAAGATATACTTCCCATATTATTAGATAAAGTATTAAGATATCCAGTCATAACATTACCATTATCTGCTAAAGATGTATTTCTATTAGCGTTTTTAAATGGAATATTTATTGGTCTACCATATTTTGCAACAGCATTAAACTGAGTACCGTCGTATTTAGCATCTAATAGTCTAACCATACTATATTGACTTAACTTATAATAATTTAAGTATTTATAGTCAGTGTGCGCTGATCTAGTTCCTAAATAAGTTTGAGAAACAGTAGGATCAACTGCAGAAGCATTTTTCATATCAAATGCATATCTATTATCGATAGCAGCCGAATTAAAGTCCCCAGAATCTAACCCAATTATATAACATTCCGATTTAATATCGTCAGTATAGTGTTGAATTAAATGTGTAGTATGGGGTGGACTATAATTAAGATTAAAAAGAACTGTTCTATTGGTAGTAGTTCCCATTGTTGAAAATGGATCTACCATCCAAGATTTACTAGCATCATATGCAACATGTGCACCAGTAGAATCATACATATTTAACCAGTTATAACCAGCATTATAGAATGAATAACTCAATACTTGATCACTAGGTGTAAAAGTAGGGTCATAAATATGATTTAAAACCTCATCACTCGCTCTGAATGTTGCTGTTTTAATATCACCATCTCCGTCCTTTTTAAGAGTATACATAGCACCATTTAAACCAGAATCATCCCATAAGAATATGTCAACATCGCTAACCATCCAAGAATCTCTTACTGGATTCCACTGCAGACCGCTTGCTGCTTCAGTAACTACTAATTCGTTAGATCCTTTAAATACATATAGTGCATTTGGTTTGGATTCAGAAGTCTGATAAGTAGCATCATTATATCCATAGCCATAACCGATCGCCCAACCGTTTTCCATATATCTAGATCCGTTCGGATCATCCATCTTAAAGTTAGGAGCTAAAGGATCGCCATAACGATCTATTTTCCCAGTGTCTTCATTAGGAAATAAATAGTAAGCTTTGCTAAATTCACCGTTTGTAGCTAAACTACCTTCTTGTCCATTTCCTTGAAGATAAGTTAAAGCGGTCTTCATATGTGCTAAATGTTGTAGCATCATATTGCCAGTACCGGTCGTATTTTCAGAGTATCTGGTATCGAAATCATTGATCAAAATATATTCTTGATCATCAGCGATTTCTTTCAAACCTTCTCCCTGTTGCCATATCATTCTTTTAAACTTTGCCGTAGATCCATGTGTATGGGTCCCAGCATAGTTTTGAGGAACTGTACATGCTAATTTAGCATTAGAAAAATCTATTGCGAAGTTACTAATATCTGCATCAAATGTAATATCTTCTTTTGGAACATATAATCCATGATGTAGATGTTTAGCAACACCATTATCTAGTTTAGGAAAACCAGCAAATAGGTTTTGACCATAGTGAAAAGCTTCTCTACCATATATTGCAAGAATATTATTAAGTAGTGCTAAACTTGTACTCGCTTGAGTTACTCCAAGTGTTCCAGAATAGTTACAAGCTAAATCAAGATTAGCCTTTCCTGTATCTGCACTTCCATCTCCTGACATAGCAGCCAAAAGAGAATTAACTGTAGCTTCAATAGACTGTCCTAAAGTTACTAATTCAGCATTCAATGCAGCTGCATCGGCATGGCCGTTTGCAACAGCAGCATCTCTTAATTGAACTAGGAAATGCAATTTATCACATGCATTACTAACTGATTTAAAATCAGCAGCATATTGTTGATCTCTAACTACACCATAAACTTTACTCATAGCTTCAATATAAACTGGAGCAAGAGTATCTAATGCACTTGTTAAATCAGGTGCTGTAGATTCTGCACTTAAAATATCTTGCCTTTGATAGTATTGAATTTCAACAACATCACTATTATCGATATTAAAAGATAAACTTGATAAGTCTATGCTTTGTACTTCATCTTTATAAGATACTAATCTAGCAGCCTTTGTACCATTGCTGGTCACAAAACTTACTTCTTCAGTTACATCTACACTATTTAAAAGAACTTTTATACCATCTTCAGATATGTCGAAGGCGTTAAAGGTTGGAGTTCCTAAATAAGAATCTCTTACCAATGATCCTTCAATTTGTCTTTTATTAAGCATTTTTTAGTTTTTTGTTTTTTTATTAAGCGTTATTGCTTAATTAAATTTATAGAACCCATATAAGAATCGCTATAAATTGTTAATTTTTCATCTCCATTAAAATGAGAAAAATCTAAACTAGAGAAATCTAAACCAAATGCCTCTCCTTCACTTTTATATGAATAAGCATTTAAGTCTTGATCTAGTTTTTTCATAAACCTAGGAATTTCAACGCCTCCAAGATAAACATTCATCTCTTGTAACATCTCACCTCCAAAAGAATATTTGCAATTTTCCAATTCAGATAATTTACAATGAAAAACTAATTCTTTTTTGTTTTTAAACATAATTGATTTTTTCTTTTTTTTAATCAATAAGCGTTAGTGCTTATGAAAACGTTATTCCGTTGCTTACGTCACTTGCTTTAAATCTAGCCGTGATTTTAGAAGTATCATTAGCATCTACAGAAAAACTTAAGCCAGAAAAATCAATACCAGTACATTCGTCTTTATACGTTATTTCAGCAGCTGCCTTGGTGCCACCTCCACTTAGTGAAAAAACGATTACCTCTGTTACGTCAACACCGTTAACTGTAACCATTATTCCTTCATTTCCTTCGATTTTAAACGTAGTCGTAGAAACAGTCATTGTACTCGAAAGTCCAGAAAGAATAACAGAGTGTTTTAATCCTCCGATTTGCTTTTTTCTTAATTTCATTTTTGTCTATATCTATTTTTTGTTTAAAATCTTAGAAAGGTAGTGTTATTACTACATCTAAAGGAGTTGAAGCTGCCTGAGTTGTAAGAGCTGTTGCACTTGCTGCCCATGGAGCACCCCAATTAGTGCCATATGCATATTCAGCAATTAAAGTAGATTGATCGTCTTGAAGAACAGCAATACCAGCGTATGCCCAATTGTTGTTGCCCCATGTGCTATTCGCATGTTGGATTAATCTAAGTGTAATTTGATTATCATTGTCTGCAACCTCAATAGGACCCCATGGTCCACTACCAAAGGCATAACCTCCGGTCTGATGAGAATAAGAATCGAAAGTATCTATTAAAGCTCCGCCTTGGTAGACTTCAATATAGAACCTTCCTAATTCTCCTCCAAAACTGCCAGAACCTCCATATCCATGGTGGTAATGGTGTCCGCCTTGTACATAAAATGTATAAACACCTACACTTCCGGATGCAGCCCAAGCTGGAGCGCCTGTAGAACCATTAAGATAATCGATTTCAGATTGCTCAAAGAAACCAGTAACTTTAATAGAATCGTTAGAATCTAAAGTCATATTGGTAACATTGGCAAAATAAAACTTTTCAACTTCATGGTAATATCTAGCATCCATAGCTTTGATAGTTAAATCAGCATCAATGTAAACTTCATGAGAGATATCGATACCATTGCAAGTTATTTTTAAACCTTCTTTACCAGCAAGTCTAAACTTTTTCTTACCATTAGGATCTTCACCTCTAGCCATAATGTCTCCTAAATAAGGAATTGTGAAAGTAAATGATTTTCCTTCAAATTGCTTTTCAGAAATTTTCATAAGATTTTATTTTTATTTTTAAAGGTCTATAAAAATAAACCTGGCCACGTTATTGTGGCCGAGCGTCTGGAAAATAAACATTAAAGTAACCTGTGATCGAATTGTCACCGGCTAAATTGACATAAATTTTTAGTGTAAAGAATACAGATAAAAAGATCGAATCCAAGGCTAATTTTCAATCTATTTTACAAACTAGAACGCATTATTGCGAACTGATTTATATATCATTTAAATGTCAAAAAAGGAAGGTAAATATCACTTTTTTAATAATAAGATAATACAGTATTATGTAATATTTGAAGAGGCTGTCTTATATACAAAATCTATATCATCGGTGGGATCTAAATTGAATCCTACAAAAGTTCCATTCCAATATAATTGATCACCTGCTACAATTTCATCAAAATCTCTAACAACAAAACCGTTACTAAAATAACAACTCTTTGATTGATAGTTTGATGAATCTCCAAGATTAGCATCTAGGCCATTAACTCTTACTTCTATTTTTGAACCAAGAAATGGAGTATATGTTATTGTAAGACCAGTTGCTGCAGCATCTCCACTTGTTTGGTTTGGAGACATATCATGATCATCTGCTACGCTTACTCCAACTTCGCTTGCTGAAGCATCTGAACTTCCTTCTATCATTAATAAAACTGCAGCGCTTCCTGCTGAAGAGGATGTAAATTTATTCGTATTGATATATCCTCCAGATGATGGAGTACCTGTAATTAATATATCGCCTCCGTCTAGTCTTGTTAATTTTAAGAATGCGTCAGTTCCAGAATTAGTAGTTAGTTCCAATCCAGTTGCAGAAGAAGTTCCAGCAACATGACTACCAAATGCATCTTGAGAACTGTTAGTTATTAAGATGTCTGCAGTTGGATCTGTAGTTTCTATTTTAACACCCTTATAGAACGCTGGGTTTTGCGCGCCACTAGGTGCGCTTATAACTGTTGCTACGAGATTGATGCTATTAGATGTAAACTCTGAATTCAGGATGGTTACCATTTCTTCAGCTCTTAAGGTTTTATATTGAGCAATAGATCCTAAATAATCTATTGGAAATATGCTATAATTTGATGGATTAAAAGTAATAGTTGTTTGATTTGTACCATCACTAAATGTAGCAATAGGATATGTAAAAGTCGCTCCACTATCTATACTTATTACCATAAGAACATCTCCAACAGAACCATTTAAATTTGGATGCAAAGATTCTGTAGATATTAATGCTGCTTCAGCAATTGCATCTACTTTAGTGGAACCTGCATAACCATCTACCATACTTGCAAGAGCATATACATCATTGACACTATGTCCTGCTGGTCCATCAAATACTGTAATTCCATTTATGATTATTTTATCACTAGCCCCTGGAAGTGCTACTGCAGAACTTGAAGTAACTGTAGTTGGAATTGCATCTTTTAAATGAAGGTAAACTGCTTTAGATCCAGCTGAAGTTGTTGTAGTTATTTTCCCAGGATTATTTGTATCAGTATAATAAATTTCGCCAGGATTTGCTGTTAATATTGTAGGGTCTGGATAGTTATCAATTATCTTATTAAATGGTTTAACATAAACAATAGTATCTCCACTTGATAATGAAACAACTGTTCCTACTGGAATATCAGCAGATCCTGTATCTCCATGTTTTACTATTTCACCAGATGTATTTACGCTAACAATATCTCCAACACTAACACTAACTGCAGATGAATGAATAAATCTATATCGTTCATCGTCTTCATCTATTGTAAATCTAGATTGAACTCTACTTAATGCTGCAACAGATGCAAATTGGTTTACTGCAGATCCAGCAAAAACAGGTAATCCATTTTCACTAAGTTCAAATATGATAACACTTGCACCATTTGAAGGTATGTTAGTTCCATTTTGCCTATATGTAATTCCATCAACATCTTCAGCAATTAATCTAATTGCAGTGTCAGTCTTTTCATCAACACTTTTAATTTGTAGAATAATCAAACCATCTGTTGTTGTAATATAATCTCCAACTTTAATATCAATTGCAGTATATTCTCCACTGAGTCTAGTTGATTCATCGTATATTACCTGTGAAGAAGGTACTGTGATTAGCATTTCATAAGACATGTATTGGTTGTATAAACCACTACCATCATTGTATAGATATTTATCGACTCCAGTAGGCGCACCTTGTACAATGCCTTGTAAACTTAACGCTGGATGTATTGGATCATATTTAGCCATTATTCTTCTTTATTTATGCATTAAAGGTAAATAGTACATAAGCATGAGAAAACTTAGTTGTTAATCCCAAACCTTGTTGTTTAATTGCATCGAATGCTGCAGAATCTAGATCTATTATTAAATCATAACTAGAGAAATTCTGAAAAACATCGTTACCATATTGGCTAGTACCACTTCCATCATCAGATGATGTAAATCCTGTAATTTTATATTCACTATTTGAAGGTCCACCATTTAAATGAGTAATAATATATTCATCAGTAGTTGCTCTCCATGCGTAAACTACAACGCTAAATGGAGGATAATCTTCTCCACTAAATTCAAATTTAACTTGAGCACTTGAAACAATAGCAGTATTTGTATTAGCAGTTGTAAACTTTCCACTATTACTAGGATCTATAAATTCAGTATCCCATGGTAAATTAGAACTATCATATTTTATTTTAGCTAAATATAATGTACTACCGCTTCCGCCACCAGATCCACCAGATCCAGCCTGTCCTTGAGGAATTCCAAAATCAAATATAGCTGCTAAATTACTTCCAGTATTCGTTACTGTAGCATTTGATCCAGCTGGTAAAGTAGTTACATTACCTACTTGAATAGTTGCTGAAGTTCCATCTGCTCCGTCATTACCATCATTACCATCTGCTCCTGCAGGTCCTGTTGGTCCAGGAACTGTTGAGTCAGCACCTGCTGCTCCAGTTGGCCCTGCTGGTCCTTGAGCACCTTGTGGTCCTGTTGGTCCAGGAACTGTTGAGTCAGCTCCTTGGGCTCCAGTAGGTCCTTGAGGTCCTTGAGCACCTTGTGGTCCTGTTGGTCCAGGAACTGTTGAGTCAGCACCTTGGGCTCCAGTAG
>MDTE01110821.1_pt1 | contig 15867 bp, 12 predicted proteins | sample 811231 | NCBI WGS metagenome assembly MDTE01 (sample SAMN05326651, study PRJNA326480) | marine metagenome | isolation source: seawater | place: Indian Ocean: Red Sea | collected 2010
TTAATTCTAAAAAAACTTAGAAAAAATAAAAAAATTTGGGGGTATGATACTTTTTCTGGCTTTACTTTAAAGCAACATAAAAATGATAAATTTGTAAAATTTAAAAAACTCTATAAAGATAAAAAAATTTCTAAATTACATTTTCATGAAACTTTAAAGTTAAAAAAGCACCATAAATTCGTAAAATTTAAAAAAAAACCCTCTATTTTTAATTTATCTACATCAAATGATTTTTCTAAAACTAGTTATGCATTTGTAAAAAAAAAAATTGATTATTTCGATTGCAAAAAAAATATAAAGCTGATTCAAGGAACATTTAAAGAAACTTTCATTAAAAAAAGGAATTTACCAAAGAAAATATTTTGTGGTCTTATTGATTGTGATTTATATGATGGATATCAAGATTGTTTAAACACTTTTTTTCCAATTTTAATTAGAAATGGAAAATTATTTTTAGATGAGTATTATTCACTTAAATTTCCTGGTCCAAGAATTGCTGTAGATGACTTTCTATTAAAAAATAAAAATGCTTTTTTAATTAAAGAAGGTATATCTAATGGTTTCGAAAGATGGTCAATTCAAAAAAAATAATTTTTTTTATAGTATCTCCTAATGGTATAGGACATTTAAGAAGAGTATTGGAAGTAGTAAAATATTTGAGTAAAAAAAATTTTTTTTCAAAATGTTATATATATGTAGATAAGAAATTGTTAAGTCTAGTAGATTGGGATAAAAAAATATTTTTTAAAAAAAAAAATATAGAATGGATATTTGTAAAAAAAAAACTTTCAGACGATATTTTTCAAAATTACATTAAAAATCTAAAATTTCTCTATAATAACAGGAAATTTATTTCATCAGACATTGTTATAAGTGATAATCTAGCCATACCACTAGAGTCTAAAAAAAAAATAATTTTAATGGGATCATTTTTATGGTCCGACATAATATTTAAAAAAAAATATAAACTAATTAAAACAAGGGAAAAAACTTTATTAAAAAAATATAAACCACAGATGATATGCTTAAAAGCTATAAATTGTATAAAAAATAAGAATATTAAAAAAATTGAAATAAATTGGATTAGGAAAAAAACAAACCCTCTATATAAAGTGAGAAAAGGAATTTTATTTTCACCATCTAAATTTATAGATATTAAAAAAACTTCAAGAATAATTGAACACTTATTAAAGTATAATAAGCATAAAATCTTTATTCCAAGATCATTTAAACCTTTAAAAAAATACTTTAATAGGACTTACGATTTTAAATTTACAAAAAGAGATTTTAGTAAAATTCTATTTTCTTTTTGCAGACCTGGTTTAGGAGCCGTTGAGGATTGTGTATCAAATAAAATTTTTATGTTTGAAACTTGCAAGGATAAAAGTAGTGAAATAATTCATAATAGCAAAGTACTTAAAAATATGGGTTTATTAAATCAAATCGATAATAAATTTTTTAAAATGACATTTAAAGATTATTTAAGTTTGATCAATTTCAGGTTGCCATTATACTTAAAAGAAGTAAATAAAATTGAAACTAATGGTTTAAAACAAATTTATTCAATTTTAAATAATACCAAAAATGAAAAAAAATAATTCCATTAAAGAGTTCTTAATAAATAAAAAAGAAACAATTGAAAAAGCTATTTCCTTAATAAAAAAAAATAGTGAAAGTGAAAGAAAAATTAGAATATTGCTAGTTGTCGATAAAAATAAGCTTGTGGGGACTATTACCGAGGGAGATATAAGAAGATTTTTAATAAAAAGTAATAGTTTAAAACATACCAAAGTTTATATGGCAATGAATAAAAAGCCCATAGTATTTTCAGATAATATTTCATTTGAAAAAATTAAATCTCAATTTCCAAAGGAACTTAAAAAAAGAAAAAGAATAAGTAAGAATTATTTAGAATATTTTCCAATTGTTAATAAAAAACTTCAACCCACAAAAATTTTAACTTATTCAGAGTTATTGAATATTACAGAAAATTCAATTAACAAAAATTATGATAATTTAAATAAAGTTAATATTTATGGTTTGGGTTATGTTGGATTAACTTTTGGTTTATTTTTAGCTGACAAAAATATTGAGGTACACGGATATGATATTGATATATCTAAAATTAAGTCTTTAAAAAAGAAAAAATTATATTTTTTTGAAAATGATCTTAATAATATATTTGAAAAAAATTTTAACAAAAATTTTTTTATCTCAAAGAATATAAATAGATCCTCGAAAATACATATTGTTTGCGTAGGAACAAATATAGACAAAAATAAAAAAATTATTAACAAACAATTAAAAAGTTCACTATTTTTGGTAAGCAAATTTATTACTAAAGGTTCACTAGTCTTAATAAGATCAACTGTTCCAGTCGGTTATACTGAGGATTATATTTGCAAAATATTAGAGACTAGAACTAAGTATAAATCAGGAATAGACTTTTTTGTTGCTAATATCCCTGAAAGGACACTCGCAGGAAATGCAATCAAAGAGCTAAATCACTTACCTCAAATACTTGGAGGTATAAATCAAAGAAGTATAAATATGGCTGAGCAATTTTTAAAAAAAACTGAAATGGATATAGTTAGGGTTGAAAATTCAAAGATTGCAGAAATGGCAAAACTAGCTAATAATTCAATTAGAGATTTAAATTTTGCATTTTCAAATGAGTTAGCAAGACTTTGTGAAAAATTCAATATAGATATCTATAAAACGATAAATGCATCAAATTTAGGATATCCTAGAAATTTAATCTCATTACCAAGTCCTGGTGTTGGAGGGTCATGTTTGACTAAAGACCCTTTTTTATTATCTAAATCTGATACAAAAAAAAATAATATATTTAAAAATTCAAGGTATTTTAATGAGCAATTTTTAAATTTTCAATTAAACAGAATTACAAAAATTTTAAACAAATTTAAAAAGAAAAAAAAAACAAATATTTTAATTTGTGGTTTAGCTTTTAAAGGGTTTCCAGAAACATCTGATATTAGAAATTCAATTTCAATTGTTTTTGCAAATAGATTAAATAAAAAAAATAAAGTTTATGTCTATGATCCTGTTATTAAAAAAGATGATATGGGTAAAAATAATTTAAATTATGTTAAATCTTTTAACAGCATAAAAAATATAGATGCTGTCTTATTCTTAAATAATAATCCTTCCTTCAATAAGATTAATATTAAAAAAATGCTTTCAAAATTGAATCCAAATCCAATTATTTTTGATGGCTGGAATATATTTGACCCATCTAATTTTGAGGGTATAAGTAGCAATATATATGTTAGTTTAAGCCAAGTGAGAATAAATGAGTAAAAATTCAAATAAATTTAAAAAAATTATTGCTAAAAAGACATTATTAGTAGCTGAAATAGGCCAGGCTCACGAAGGATCAATAAATATGGCTCACTCTTTTATAGATCTTTGTGCAGATAAAGGAATTGATGCGATAAAGTTTCAAACACATCTTGCAGATAAGGAATCAACATATGATGAACCATTTAGAATAAAATTTTCTTATAATGATAAAACAAGATACGACTATTGGAAAAGGATGGAATTTTCAATTTCTGAATGGAAGGAATTATATAAACATTGTCAAAGAAGAAATATTTTATTTATGAGCTCTGTTTTTTCTATTGAGGCATTTAATCTAATAAATAAATTTGATGTATGTGCATGGAAATTAGCGTCTGGAGAAATTTATAGTAGTGAATTAATAGACAGAATGATCAAGACAAAAAAACCTATTATTGTAAGTACTGGAGTTGCAAAATTTAGTGAATTAAAAAAAATAGTAAATTATTTGAAACGAAAAAAAGCTTTTTTTGTTCTTTTGCAGTGTACTTCAAATTATCCAGTAAAATTAGAAAATGTTGGATTAAATGTAATGCACGAATATAAAGATAAATTTAAATGTCCAGTTGGATTATCTGATCATACAGGAACTATCTACCCTTCTATTTATACAGTGTGTCATGGATTTAGTTTAATTGAATTTCATGTAGCATTTGATAGAAAAATGTTTGGCCCCGACAGCTCTTCCTCACTTGACCCAAATCAAATTGATGAGCTGCAAAAAATAATTACAAATATAAATTGTTTGAGAAATAATCCAATCAATAAAGACAAAGTATCAAATAGAATTAGTAGATTCAAAAAAATTTTTGGGAAGAGTATTGCGTTAAAGAAATCACTGAAAAAAGGCCATATTGTTAAAAGAAGTGATTTAACAATGAAAAAACCAGGTAATGGTATTTCATATGAAAAAATGAAAAATGTGTTAGGAAAAAAATTAAAAAAAGATGTTTCCCATCAATATTTATTGAGACCAAAAGATTTTAATTAATCTTAAGTAATGTCACCATTTAGAAAAATATATAATAAATTTTTTTATACATTTCATCACATCATTGAGGATAAAAATTATAAAAAATTTAAAAATTTAATTAAAAAAAGATATCAAAATAAATATATTAAAAAAAACTCTAAGGATATTATTTTAGTGGATTTTTTTGATTATTATCCATTTATTATTTACTGGGCAGAAATTTGTAATTATTTAAATAATAAATATGGTTTTCAGTTAAAGTATTTTTATTTCCCTTTTTATAATTCCTTTTTTTCAAAATTTAATTTTTTTTAAAAAAAAGAAGAAAAATTTACGAGTCATTTAATTGTTTTGAATTAATCAATGAGATAGGCTTAAAAATTAATGATAGTTTAAAAGAAAAAATAATTGAAACATACAAGAGTAAAGTTTCTTCAAAAGAAGAGTTATTAAATTTCAAAATTAAAGATATTTTAGTTGGTGACCTGATTTATGATACGTTCTTGAGAACAAAAAATTCAAGAGCAAGAGCAACTATCGACAATTTAAACGACCCATACTTGATAGATTTAGTTATAAGATCTCATGTGATTGTTGATAAATTAACAGAAGTTTTTAAAGATTATAATGTTAAATTGTTACTTCCAAGTCATAGTTCTTATATTCAATATGGAATTTCTGTAAGGATTGCTACTAAAAATAATGTACCAGTTATTTTTTTATACAAAAAGGGATTAAGTGGAAAAAAAATTTATTTTTTAAAGAAAGATGATGATCAAGTGTATGACAATCTTCCATATCATAGATTTAGAAAAACATTTAATCAAATGAGTATCTCAGAACAGAAAAATGCTATTTCAATAGGTCAAGAATTAATAAATAAAAGATTTTCAGGAGAGGGTGATGACTATATGAGAAAGTTTAAAGTAAACCCTTATAAAAGAAAAAATAAAAATAATTTAATTAAATTGAATAGTAAGAAAAAGTATTTTATTTTTTCTCACTGTTTTTTTGATACCTCACATAATTTTAGAAGTATGATATATACAGATCTATACGAATGGATTATTGAAACTATTAAAATAATAAAATTAACCCACAACTATGAAATATACATCAAATCACATCCTTTTTCTAAATGGGGCAATAAACAAATCTTAGAGCAAATTATAAAAATTTTTCCAGAAGTTATTTTGTTAGATGAGGAGGTAAGTAATCATGATATTATAAAATCTAAGCCAGAGATGATTTTAACTGTTCATGGTTCTGTTGGTCACGAATTTCCAGTGAAAAAAATTGCAGTATTAAATGCAGGAGATAATCAGCATATAAATTATCAATTTAATCTACATGCAACTAATATTCAGCAATATAAGGATATGATTTTGAACATAGATAAATATAGAAATAATTTAATTTTTTCTCATGAGGAGTTATGCGAGTTCTGGTATATGAGGTTTTTTCATTATTTTAAAGATGATAACAATCAACAAAAAATTAATGATAATAGTGAACTTTTCAAATTCAACAATCAAAAAACAAATTCAAGTATAAATTTAAAAAATATAAATCTCAAATTTGACTCAGTCTTTGATGAAATTAATTCATCTTTCGATAAATTTTATGTTAATAAATTAAAAAATAAATTTTAAGCTATGATAGAGAATATAAAATTTTTTGATTTAACCTATAACAAAAAAGATATAAATTTTTTTCTTAAAAAATCTAAAGATGTGTTAAAAAAAGGTTTTATTTCAGAGGGTTTTTACACGAAATTGTTTGAAAAAAAAATATCTAAAAAATTTAAATTTTTTAATTCAATTTTTGTAGGTTCTGGAACTGATGCTTTAGAAATTGCATTTAAATTAACAGATCCCAAAAAAAAAATTATTTTACAAGCAAATAATTTTTTTGCTGCACACGTTGCTTTAGAACAATCTAAAAAAAAAGCACTGTATTGTGACTTAGAACTATCATCTTTAGGCATTGATCCAGACTCTTTAGAAACTCTTTTGAAAAAAAATAAAGATATAGACTCTATATGTTTGGTTCACACTGGAGGAATAATATCTGAAAATATAAAAGATATTTGCTATTTAGCTAAAAAATTTAACTGTACACTTATAGAAGATGCTGCACATGCTCATGGTTCTAAAAAAAATGGTATTTATGCTGGAAATTTTGGAGATATATCTTGTTTTAGTTTTTTTCCCACAAAAGTGATGACAACTGGAGAAGGTGGCTTAATAAATCTAAAAAGAAAAAAAGATTTTTTAAAGGCAAAATCTCTAAAGAATTTTGGTAGAAATCTTAAAGATGAGTGGATAAGAGAAGTAAACGGATCAAATTGCAAAGTAACTGAGTTTCAAAGTATTTTAGGTCTTTTAGAGCTTAAAAGATTTAATCAAAGAATTTATAAGAGAAAAGTTTTATTTGATAGATATAAAAAAAATTTAACAAGTTCCAAGTTTAAAATTTATAACACAAATCAAGATCAAAATTCATTTTACAAAATTATTCTTGAGCATAAAAATTTTTCTTACAATAAATTAAAAAAACTTTTTAAAAAAAAGAATATCCCAACAAGTGGAAGAGTTTGGCCTTATCCTTTAAACAATCAAAAATTTAAACCAAAAATTAAATATTTAAAAAAAAATCTGATTAACACTGAATATTTTGTCAAAAATCATTTTTGCTTGCCCCTTTATCCAGAATTGACTATTAAAGATGTTGATACAATTTGTATGGAATTATTAAATGTTGAATAAAAAATCACGATTAGTTGATATAGGCAAAATAGATATCAAAAAAGAAAAATTTTTGTTTGATGAAAATGAAAATAATTATGTAAGTATTAAGATTAAAGCAAATGGTATATGTGGATCTGATTTACACTATTTTAAAGAGGGAGGACTAGGTTCACATAAAATCAAATTTCCATTAACTATGGGACACGAACCATCTGGGGAAATAATTAATAGTAACTCTAAATTATTTCAAAAAGGTGAAAGAGTAGCTATAGAGCCAAATTTACCTTGTATTCATTTTAAAAATAGTTTGGATTGTGACCCTTGTAATAGTGGTTTACATAATTTATGCCCATCATCAAAATTCTTAGGCAGTATTTCTTCTGAAGGTGCATTTCAAGAGTATTTAAAGGTTCATATTTCACAATTAATAAAAATAGATGATCAGACATCATTTGAGGAAGCAACTTTACTAGAACCATTGTCTGTAGCTTTACATGCGTTTAATAAAATTAAATTTCAAATGGGAATGAAGATCTGCATAATTGGCTCAGGACCTATTGGGCTATGTTTAGGACTTGTAGCTAAATTAATGGGTTCTTCAGAAATATTGTTTGTTGATAAACTTGATTACAGATTACAACTAGCCAATGAAATAACAGGTTGTAATTTTGTGAATGAAAATGAAAATGAGGAAACTTTAAAAAAATATAAAAATTATTTTGATGTGGTATTTGATGCAGCCGGCAAACCCCAAACATTTTTAAACTCATTGAGTATGGCAAAACTTGGTGGACTTGTTAATTTAGTAGGAATACCCACTTATGATTTTTTATCCTACAATCCACATGTAGCCAGATTGAAAGAATTGACAATATTAAATTGCAGAAGATCAAATCAATTTTTAAAAATTGCGTATGAGACATTTAAAAAAAATAATTTGCCTTTAGATAAAATTATTACACACAAGTACAAACTTGATGATATTCAGAAAGCTTTTGAAACAAATATTAATTATGAAGACGATGTCATAAAATCTGTTATTTGTAATGACTAATCAAACTGTGAATGTAGTTTTTTTTGGCATTTCAAATTTAGGAATTAAAATTTTAAAGAATATTTTAAAGAATAAAAAATTTAATATTATATTTGCTATAACTAGAGAGAAAGCTAAACCACACGTTGCTGATATTGAAAAAAAATATTTCAAATTAATTAAACAAAATAACTTAAATTTAAAAAAAAATTTAATAAATATAAAAAAATTACCTCAAAACACAATTGGTATAATTGGAGGGTATGACGGAATTGTAAAAAAAAAGGATATAGAAAAATTTGATCTTGGAATATATAATATTCATTTTGGCATAATTCCTTATGTACGAGGCTGCAATCCAATTATGTGGTCAATACTTAATAATCATTTTGGATATTCAATTTATAAAATAGACAAGAAAATTGACAAAGGCAGAAATGTTTACTCAAAATTGTATAAGATAAGATCAAACTTATATCTAAATTCAAAAAATATATATGATTTGTTGTCTAAAAGTTCTTTCATTAAGTTCAAAAATACTATTTTAAAAAATCCGAATAATATTTCCTTTAAGAAGAATTTAAAATTACAGAGTAACTATTTTAATAAACATTTGCCAAACAACTCATATATAAGTTGGAATTGGAAACCTGAGTTCATAAAAAAATTTTCAAATGCTTTTTATTTTCCACCATATAAATCGTGTAGAACAAAATATAAAAGTAAAGATATTTATTTAGAAATTGTTGATTTTAAAAAAAAAGAAAGTTTTAAAAAAGACTTTGGGAGAATTATAAAAAGAAACAGAAGAATAATTTATATAATTGTAAATGGTGGCTTAATTAAAGCAAAATTACATGAAGAATATTCTATTATATGTAAAGGATTAAAATTAAAATCTATTGAGTCTAAGATTAATTCAATACCTATTAAATACAATAAACAAAAACTTATTTTTAAAGAAATAAAATATAAATAAAATATGAAAAAATTAAATTTTTTTACTTTTGGATCTACGGATTTTACACATGGTGGTTCATCATTTTTTAATCATAGTTTTATAAAAAAATATAATCCAAAATTCAAAATTAATGTCTTTTTTTTAAATGAAAAAAAATCCTTTTTTACTGAAACAAACAAAAAAAATTTTATTAAAAAAAATAAAAATCTTAAGTTAAATTATTTTTTTTTTAAAAATACTTTTAAATTTAATACTTTAGATATAGGTAAATTATATTTTGAAAGAATTCATGATATTCAAAATGTAAGAATTTTTTTTAATAAAAATCTAAAATTAATTAAACATTCAGATTATAATTTTTGTAGAGACTTTGTGTGGGCAAAATTGTTGTCAGAAAAAAAAATAAAAAGTGTTTGTTTGATTGGAGATCCTTTTATAGAACAAATATATTTTAATTATAAAAATATAAAAAATTATAATATTAAAAAAATTTATATTTATTTTAAATATTTTTTTTTAAAAAATTATTTAAAAAAATTTCTAAAAAATAAGGAGCTTAAAAAATATACATCTTTTATTACCCATATACCTTATTGCAAAAGATTATATGAAAACTATGGTTTAAAGGTTAAATATATTCCCACCTTTCAACAAAAACAGAAAATAGTAAATTCAAAAAATAGAAATAATTCTATTTTAAAAAGTATAAATTTTTTGTTCTTAGGACGTTCTGGATCAAGTGCAAGTAGAAATTTTTTTAATGAGATAGATAATTTATGTGAGTGGTTATCTGGTTTTAAAAAAGTAAATTTATTAATAGTTTCTGATATAAAAATTAATTATAAGAGTAAATATAAAAATATTAATGTAATATTTTTAAAAAAACAAAATGATTTGTGTAAATTAGCAAAAAAAATTGATTTTGGTATTTATTTTAGCTCGTATAACATTGGTATTAGACAAAGAATATTATTTATGATGAGTTTTGGAATCCCTGTAATATGCAATATTAATAACAAAAATTCACTTTTTCACCTCAGAGATATGAAAGATATCGTTTATTATAAAAGTAAAAAAGATTTTAAAAATAAAATTTTTACTTTCATTAATAATGAAAAATTATACATAAAATTAAAAAAAAACTCCCTTTTTTCACAAAGAAAATTTTATGACATGAATAAAAATTTAAAGTTACATATGAATGAAATATTAAAAATAAAGATAAAAAAAAATGAAAAATAAAATAATTTTGATTTCAATTTTTGTAATAATATTAGTATTCGTATTTAAAAATTCATTTAGTATTTTATTAAAAGATAATTTATCGCAAAAAAACAAAGATTTTATAGTAAATAATTTTCTTATATTTAAAAAAATTGAAAGATTAGAGCGAGAATTATCTAATAAAAATAAACAAATAGAAATTAACCAAACAATTATAGAAGACCAAAAAGTAAAAATAAAAAAAACAAAAAAAACAAATGATCAAATAATAAAATTAAAGGGTGGTTTTAATTTTTACAATTTTAGTCAAGAAAAGATAAATTTAGACAACAGAAAATATAAATTAAAAACAATTCGAACAAGTAATATCAAAGTGGCAAAACATTCTGAAGCTTCTTCAACTTTTTATATTGAACCAAATGGTGAATTTTTATATTTGGTATCTGCAGATGGAAAATTTTATTTTTCAAATAAAAATGAATTATTCGAAAATAAAAATGAAATTTTTTTCAAATCAATTAAAACTAATTTTCACAATAACATTGTGAATTACGATAAAATTTTTGAATCTGATAATCAGAAGGGAATCAAAGATCTTCACATAAGTAAAGAGACATTGTTTGTTTCTTACATTAACCAAGTTAAAGAAAATTGCTACTCTTTAGAAGTTGCGAAAGCTAATTTAGATTTAAATGAATTAAATTTTGAAAAATTATATATTACTAATTTTTGTAAAAGTAGACCTGACCAGTCTGGAGGAAGAATTCAAAGATTTGATGATAACAATATTATCTTAAGTATTGGTGAATTTGGATTTGATACAAAGGATTTAAATTTAGTAGATATAGATGCAGGAAAAATAATAATTATTAATACATCAAATGGTAAAGATTATAGTGTTGTTGGAATGGGTTTAAGAAATCCTCAAGGATTAAATTATTTGCCTGATAATTTTCAAAATGAAATCTTTATTACCAGCCATGGACCTTATGGAGGAGATGAAATAAACGTAGTTGATTTGAAAAAAACTGTTAAAGAAAATAATTTTGGTTGGCCAAATGTATCCTATGGAGAACATTATAACTGTCAAATTATGACAGAAAGATGTAAGAAACTTTATTTGCAAAAGCCACTTAAAAAAGGACATTCAAAATATGGGTTTAAAGAGCCAGCTTTATATTTTGTTCCATCTATAGCGATTTCTCAAATCAGACATTTTTATGATAATAAATTTTTATTAGCTTCTATGGGAAATAATGTAGATGAAGGGGATATGTCAATTCACTTATTAGAATATAATAAAAATAAATTTTTTAAAATTAATAAATTAATTTTAAATGAGAGAATAAGAGATATTGTTGTTTGGAATAAATCCCTTTTAGCTGTTGGAGAAACTTTAGGTTCGATTTATATTCTTTCACCTGAAGAATAGATATATGAAAAAAAAAAGAAAAATTTGTATTGTTGTAAATAGTCGAGCAAATTACGCACGAATAAAGTCAGTTTTATATCATGCTAAAAAAAGTAAAAAAATAGAATTACAGATAGTTATTGGTGCCTCAGCTCTTTTAGACAGATATGGTGATTTAAATAGAATATTAAGAAAAGATGGTTTCAAAGTAAGTCAGATCTCTTATACCATTGTAGAAGGTTCAGAAACAAGCACAATGGCAAAATCAGTTGGACTTGGTATCATTGAATTAACGAATGTTTTCAAAAATTTGAAACCCGATATAGTATTGACTATAGCTGATAGATTTGAAAATTTAGCAGTGGCAATTGCATCTAGTTATTTAAATATATGTTTGGCTCATACCCAAGGAGGTGAAACCACTGGCTCTATTGATGAGTCTGTTAGACATGCAATTACAAAATTAGCTCACATTCATTTTCCTGCAACACAAAGGTCAAAAAATTATTTAATTAAAATGGGGGAAAATCCTAAAAAAATTTTTAATGTAGGTTGTCCATCAATGGACATTATTAATTTTAAACAATTAAGTAAAAAAAATTTAAATATTAATAAATATGGAGTTGGATACAATATAAAGAATAATGAACCTTACATAGTTGTTTTGTTTCATCCTAATACCACTGAAGTTTTGAATACAAAAGAGCAGATAAATGTATTAATCAGAAGTATATCTGAATTTAGTAAAGAAAATAATTCACAAGTTTTATGGTTTTGGCCTAATATTGATGCAGGATCAGATAAAATTTCATCTCAATTAAGAAAATTTAGAGAAACTAATTTAGATCAAAAAATTAGATTTATAGTTAATTTAGAACCAGAAGAATACCTTAAATTAATTTATAATAGCAAAGTTATAGTAGGAAATTCCTCATCTGGAATTAGAGAAGCATCATTTATGGGAATACCATCTGTTAATATAGGTACAAGACAAATAAATAGAGAAAAATATATAAATGTAAGAGATTGTGACTTTAATATAAAAGCTTTAAAAAAAGAAATTTTATTACAATTTAAAAAAAAGAAATATAAGAAATCTAGACTTTATGGCACTGGCAATGCAGGTAAAAAAATTATTGATATTTTAACTAAGGTCGATCTGTCTATTAAAAAAGAGCTTAACTATTTAAAAAATCGTTAATTACTGTATTAATAGGCTTCAGGTACATATATTTGTTATTTTTAATAAAATTATAAACTAATTCTATTTTTTCATTTGCTAATTTCTTATCTTTTAAGAGAATATCTAATTCTTTTTTAATTACGTTTGGATTAAAACGAGATGCACCAGCAGCATTTCTTCTGAATTTTTTATTTTTTTTCTTTTCATAGTTTTTAATTAACCAATCATTTGTATTGAAAATAAAATAGTTTGTGAAAAAAAATTCTGCTAATTCATTAACATTTTTTTTAAAGGTAAATAAATAATTTTCTAAATTATTGAGCATGTGATTATATTCTTTTATATTTTTAGCTTGATATGCAAATTTATATTGTCCAACTTTACTATTATTTGAAGCTAAAATTACAGGAACTGAAAAGTAGGGGTATTCAAATCCAACAGTTCCTTTGCATGAAAAAACAACATCAATTTTATTTTTTATAATTTGAAAATGATTTACGTCTTTATTTAAAAAATAAAAATTTTTTTTATTTTTAAAAATTTTGTATAATTCTTCATTATTTCCTTTATATGCATCTGGATGTGCTTTGATATACCAATCATATTTTTTTGCAACTTTGTGGTCTCTTAAATAAACCAACCATTCATAAAAATCTAAAAATGTCATTCCACCTCTTGAATTCGGCGCATCATAGAGGTCGTGTACTGCAATCAAAATTTTAATCTTTTTATTTTTATGGAATATTTTTTTTATTTTTTTTGATGAGAAAGGGTTATTTTCTGTAATAGGTGTATCAAATAATCCCCTAACTTTTAGATTATCATTAAATCTCTCACTTAATAGTTTTTTACTTTTTTTTAATATTTTCTTTTTTTTGGAGGCTGAAATTTTGTTAAATTGTTTTTTAAAATCTAAATATTCTAATCCATTATAAAATCTTTTTTTTGAAAATTTATTTAAATATGTTGATGTTATAGAATAAACTTTTACATTATTGAAAATTCCCACTCTTAAAGGCATTCCAATCAAATAATTTGCGTGTGATAAAAAAATATATTTTACTTTATTTTTTTTTAAATAATTTTGCCAAAAAACAAAAGATAAACAACATTTAAAAAAATAATATTTAAATGAAAGCGTTTTAAAGTCTATTGTTGGTTTTTTAAAAAATCTTATATATCCATCATATATTAAATCTCCAACATATATTTTTTGAATTTTTAAATTATATAAATCTCTTTTTTTTTTAATTTAGAATAATTTTCTTTATAAATTTTAAATGAATATTTTAAGTTTTTTAAATCCTTCAAATAATAGTCAATACTTTCCATATTCATACTATTGTAATTAAATTTAGTAATAGGGTTGTAAAATGAATTTATATTCATATTAAAGCATTTTAATTTAATTTTTTCTTTCTTAATTATTGCCTTTGCAGTAATTGCATTAGCTAAAATACTATCTTTAACTGAATAAGTTTCAAAAAGTGCAAGTTTCTCTTTTTGATATTTAGGCTCAGATAAAAAAAATTTTTTAATATTTTTTGAATCCGTATTAAAAAAAAAAGTAAGAAAGGAAAAAAAATAATTTATAATAATTTGAATTAAGTAAATTGTTTCAATTAAAAGTTTGTAAATAAACATATTGTATGTAAGAATTAAAAATCGTTGAATTTATATGAAAATATTAGGAATTATACCAGCAAGAAAAGGATCCAAAGGGATAAAAAATAAAAATATAAAAAAATTTGATGGTAAACCTTTAATTTATTGGACAATAAAAGTAGCTCTTAAGTCTAAATTAGATAGAGTTATGGTTACGACTGATTCAGACACTATAATTAAATATTCGATAAATTATGGTGCAGATGTACCATTTAAAAGACCATCAAGCATTTCTAAGGATAAGTCTAAAACTATTGATGTTATAAAACATACAATAAATTTTTATAAAAAAAGAAATATTATATTTGATGCTATAATGTTGCTACAGCCAACATGCCCTCTTAGAAATGTAACAGATATAAACAATTCTTTAAAAATATTAAAAAAAAATAAATCATTGTCATCAGTAATATCTGTTCAAGATGTAAATGCATTTCATCCTGCAAGAATGAAGTTCATGGGAAAAAAAAACTTATTAAAGGATCCAATATTTTCTGAAAAATATGAAAATCAACCAAGACAAGAATTACCTAAAATGTATATTAGAAGTGGATTAATATATTTAACTAGGGTTAAAACTATTATGAAGCATAATTCCCTAAAAGGTAAAAAAAGTTTTGGCATAATTACACCGCCATCCAGAGCATTTAATATTGATGATATTTCAGATTTTAAAATTGCAGAATTAGTTAAAAAAAATAAAGTTTATTAAATTTGTAATGAAAAAAGCTATCTTAATACTTGATCATCATGAGTACCCTAAAAAAATCTTAAAAAAACTTGAAAAAAAAATATTAATTCTAAAATATACTCCAAAAAACCAAAATGATTTAAAAGAGTTTATAATTAAAAAGTCAAAAAAATTTTTAATATTTGCTGTTGTTACTAAGTTAGGATTTAGATTTGATAAAAAACTGAGTAGTTTCACTAATAATAAATTAAAATACATACTATCACCTACTACTGGTTTAAATCATATTGACGTTGAAGGATTTAAAAAAAATAGAGTAAAGATAATTCACTTAAAAAATAAAAAATTTTTAGCAAGTATTTCGTCAACAGCAGAACATACTTGGGCATTAATTTTAGCAATAAGCAAAAATTTAAAGTATTACGATGAAACTATCTTTAAAAAAAAAAAATGGGATAGAGGTGATTTAATTAACTTTGAAATTCAGGAAAAAACCTTAGGAATAGTTGGATATGGGCGTCTTGGAAAGATACTTGCCAAGTATGCTAAAGCATTTGGAATGAATATTTTTATTTATGATAGAAAAAAAATAAAGTTACCAAAATATATTAAA
>MDTE01008399.1_pt1 | contig 15866 bp, 5 predicted proteins | sample 811231 | NCBI WGS metagenome assembly MDTE01 (sample SAMN05326651, study PRJNA326480) | marine metagenome | isolation source: seawater | place: Indian Ocean: Red Sea | collected 2010
AACTCATTTTTAAAAAATATTATTTTAAATTTTAAAAATACAGATCCAAAATACAGGACCCTAACGACGAAAAAAATAAAAATACACAACTAAATTCGTACCTTGTAAATAAATAAATGTATATTTCCATGTAATAAAAAAAATACAACTAATCCTTGTAAAATATTCAATAAAACCAATAAATTTACAGAATTACTTTTCACCTAGGTAATAAAGATGCGGAAACAAAAATTAATGACTAAAGAGTCATTTGAGAAAAAACTTTTGGGTACTTGTTTAACCCCTTCCACATAACACATCTATGCAGGTACCCAAAGACCAAATAATCATTACTGATGAAAAGACGATTAAGGCTGTAAAAAAGCCTATCGCCAACAAGATCCTTAATTGCTTTTATGGCAAACCTCTTACAGCTCCCCAAATATCTGAAGCCATTAAATTTCCAAAAGAAAAAATTCATTACCATATCAAGAAGCTGATATCCCTAAAAATATTAAGTATAACTGGATCAAAAATGATTGCAGGGATCGAACAGAAAAATTTTTATCCAGTAGCTAAAAATATAATTGCGGAAGGTAAAACTTTATATACTTACGAAAAATATTCTAAAAAAGAAATAACTGAAAAAACCAGAAACGAAAAACAACCAATCTCACAAAAAAAAGAAACCGTTTCCAAAAAAACTTTTGCTACACCGTTAAAAACTATAAAAAACTCTGAAAAAAAAGAACGATCTGAAAATACCACCACAGAATTAAGAAAAGGAAAAAAAGAAAATTACCCGAGATTTTTAATTGAAAGGAGGAGAGTTCTTAATAGGAGGTATAATAATGATCAAAGACAATTAAATGATAGAAGAATTAAGCAAGACCTAGATTATGATAAAGAAGAAAAAAGAAAAACAACCATTCGCAGGAAAGGAATTGAACGTAGAGAAAACTCTAACAGGAGACTTAAAAATGAAAGAAGATCTGAAAATATTAAGATTCCAGTCCAAGACAGTTCAAACATTAGCAAGACATCATATAATAAACATATAAAATCCAGATTTTTAAATAATACATATTTACATCTTAACGGTATTACCCAGGCAATGACCTTTGTACACACTGGGGATATCGTAACATTCATGCAAGCTAGGCTTGGTTATCAAGGTTTTAAAATTCTTAGGCTTCAAAAATTTAACCTTCCCTTTGAAAAAAACAATCAAACTATTAAAAACCTTCCTGAATTGATAAACAATGTTTACAATCAATTTATTAGCAAAAAAAATCAAAAAAAGTTATATCTTGCTATTCACTCTGATGGATATCATTATGAGATGACCTATGTGAATGTTAAGGAAAATAAAAAGCAATTTCGTGAATTCTTAAATGAGGTAATGGAGAAGTCATATGGGTTAAAAAAAGGGAAAAGTTATTCAACCTTTAATTTTAACTATAAGCAAGAAAACAGTGCGGTTATCTGTTATTCCAAAAATAAAGATATCATTACTCGAGACTATGAAATTTTATTGGACGCAGGGATACAGCCAAGATACAATACCTCTCTTCCTGTTATAATGCACAATCTATATAAGTATTACAAAACAGATAAGGATTCTTGTCACGTTCTTATTGTTTATATAGGGTACTATAAAACTCACCTTGTTGTATTACAAAATAACCTATTGGTTGATTCTTGTGACTTTTCTCTAGGGCTTGAACATTTTGTTGATCATGTCTTTCAATTAGAAACACAGGGTGATATTTCTAAAGAAAATAAAAAACAAAAAATCAGAGATTTTCTTGAGCTTTATGGTTTCGCCAGTCATGATGACTTGCCCAGTCAGTTAGAATTTCTTTCATGGTCTGATGCACAAGACTCTATATATAAGGTGTGGGAAGAGTTTAAAAAATCTATAATTCGTTCTAATAAGAGGTTATCAAATATAAGAGAGAATAGAGATCATAAATTTTTAATAATAGATGAAATTTTTATTGGTGGGCCTGGAAGTCACATAAAAAATTTGGATTCCAAAATTAGTGAAACTTTGAATAAAAAAGTGAAAAAGCTCGATAATTTAAACACTGCATCAATGGAGATAAGTAGCGGCAATCGTCCAAATATTTTATCAAGATATAAAGAGAAAAATATTTTAAAAAAGCAGAATAAATCAAAGAACTATGTTCAAGAATTAAAAATAAAAATAACAGGACATAAAAAAGCAATTGAAACCGCAAACAGCAAAGAAAGTATAAAATATAGACTCGCAAGGTACGAGATTGAAAAAAACTCCAAGCAGAAAAAAATTAAAGAAAACACAAAAAAGCTAATAGAAAATGCAAGCGACTTTAAGCTTTTAAAAGATGAATACAAGAAAACCCAGGACACTCTAACTAGTGATTTGAAATTAGTACTAAATAGTCTAGAAGAAATGAGTGGCTCCCTAATGGAAATGTATAAGGAAAAAGACTACTTAGTGAGACATATTTCAAAGACGGAGTTTGAAACTGATCAATTTCAAAAGAAAAGAAAAGAAGCAGATTTAAAATTAAAAGGAGATTATTCTACAAAACTAAAAGATTCAGCTAGTAAAAGGATAGAACTATCAGAAAAGAAAGATCTTTATGAGAGAGAAGTGATTGAACTCCAAGAAGAGGTTCTTGGGAAGCAGGAAAGGTTGCACATTTTAAACCAGCAGCTAGACACGGGTCATGATGATGTGGCAGTTTTAGAATATTTGCTTGACACTGTTGCCAATTTGAGCAATTCAATATCCAAGTCTCTATTGATAAGATTAAAAGAAGTAGAAGATTTGAAAAAAATTGATAGCAAAAAATTAGAGAAAGCTGGTTATTTAATGATAATAAATAAACAAAGATTATCTGGAATAAAGAAGAATTTTTCTAAAATGATTGATACCTCAAAATATCAAGATACAGGAAAATACATTGATGGAGAAAATGGTTATGAGATCCGAAAAAAACTGATTACTGTTCTTGATAAAGTTCTTCAAATGCCAATTAATCTAGAAAATATAAAGAGCTCCACAAGTAAACTGATTGCGGCCAATGGGGAGCAAAAAGAATTAATTAAAAAAAGAGAATTTTTAATTGATAAACTAGAATCTAAAAAGAAAAGTAAATCAAAGTTAAAAAATGAATTAATTGATCTAGAAAAGGATCACAAAGAATTGGTTAGCCAAGAGGAAATATTGGTTGAAACGCGCAAGTTAATTTTATTTTCGATTGATAAAGTTGATTCTTTATTGAGCACACTAAATGAAAAAGCTGTATTAGAAAAAGAAAGAGAATCATATAAAAATAAAATTTTTAAAAATGATGAGAAACTTGTTGGAACACAATCAAGAATAAAACAGACTAAAAGCGATATAAAAAACCTAAAAGCAAAGATGGCAGAAGTGACAAAGATTAGTCGAGGCAAAATAGGAAAGTTGTTATTAGACCAAAAAGATCACCGAAAAAACAGATCAAAGATAAAGGTTGATATTGCCGCAAGAGGGGAAGAGGCAAAAGAAATTCACCTAAAACTTATAGACTTAACTCAGCTATATGAGAAATTAATTGATCAAAACAGGATAAGGAAAAAAGAAAAAACCGAATTTTTAAAATCTGAAAAAAATATTTTGAAGGAGATCGGTAGAGATAAAGATAAGCTAAAAAGATCTCTTGCTAAAGAACTGAAAAAATATGAAAAAGAGAAGTCAGAGTTAGTTTCATTTTCAGAGAAAAAAATAAGTCTCAATAAAAACACTCTGAAAAAAGAATTAATTGACTTTAGGAAAAAGAAAGATTCTGTCAAAGATTTATGGAACAAGTTTAAGCTCTCAAAAGACGGATCAAGAAAGATTAACAAGTTGAAGTTAGAAAAAGACAAGTCAAAAAGAAACTTATCAGATGTAAAAAAGAAAAAGTCACCCATCATAAAGAACTTGAAAAAACAAATTTTTGATTTATCTAGGGCGCTAGAAAAGACCAATGAGTTAAAAAAGAAATTTGATGATTTAGAAAATCAAAAAATTGAACAAGATGATTTAATTGCAGATGAAAGACAGGCATTGCAATATGAAATAGAAACAATTAAAGATAGAATAGAATACAAAAAATCAGAGGGTTATTTATTAATAATGCAAGAGGGTTTATCGCGGTTTCAGAATAGCCCAGATGCTTTAGAGTCGGCAAGATCAATGGCAAAGGATAGTATCAAAATAGATGAAGGTGAGATAAACGCGATCGAAAGGGTGCTCAAAAACGATAATAAAAAATATAAACTGTTTATTAATAAATATAATAGACAAAAAACCAAGCTTGTTAGTTTGCTCAAGCCATTAAAATCTAGAGAAACATTTAACCGGAAAAGTCTGATATCACTGAATAAAAAATTAGAAAAATTAGAATCGGCGATAAAAAAAATTGAAGAAAAATATTTAAAGGCAGATGAAATTTTTAGACAGAATAAAGCAAATTATGATGCATTTGAAGATAGTGTTAAATCGAAGCTTAATGATATCAACTTAAATATTTCTTTAATCAAAAAAGAAACTGAAAAAGAGAATGAATTATTATCAAAGAATTTGAAAGAAAAAATAAATCTTTTAGATGAAAAATATAGAAGTGAAAAAGGACAAACCAATATACTTATTGAAAAGCTAGATTTAAAAGCGAGTCAAGATATACTTGAACAAAAAATCAAGCTTGATGAACAACTTAAGACTGATGATCTAGAAATTGCCGCTGTAAAAAAAGAAATTGAAATCTTTAAAGGGGAACAAAAATCGGTACATAAGGGAATTAGTGTATTAAGAAAGGCTCTAGAAAAGATTGATATTGATCTTCCACAATTAGATTTGCAAATCCAGCAACTTGAAGAGTTGACAGATAAAAATGATTTAGAATTAAATGAAGAATTAGAAGAATGTTCTGATGAATTAGCTGATAGTTTAAAAGAGGAAAAAGGTTTACAAGAAGATAGTGTTTTGTTTTACAGTCAAATAGATCAATTAACCAAAGAGATATCAGAAAGAGAACAGCAGTCTGTTGAAATTGAAAACATCATTTTTCAGATGAATCAAGATGATAAAAGTCCTTTTCGAAAGTTGACTTTGTCAAATAAAAAACAAAAAAAATCGATCAGAGAGTTCCTAAGAAGTGATAGTCTAAATAATCTTAGCCTAAAACAACTTTTAACAAAAAATGAAAAAGAAATAAAGAAAATCACATCTCAAAAAATGCAGCTGGAAGAAAAGGAACTAACAGGGAAAAATATTTTAGAGGATTTCTCATCAGAAATAAAAAAGACCGAGGATGATATAGATCAAACTGCAAATTTTCTAAGTAACAATAAAAGAATACATGATGATATATCACTTGATCAGATAGAACTAATAAATATTTTTGAAGAATATAAAACAATGTATCCATCCATAAAAATCATGCTCGAAGATCGTATTCAGATTTTATATTCTTTAATTGATCATAAAACTAAAGAACGCCAAGAAAGTGAGTTGGAACTGCCAGAGGAAGAAGCAGAACTGAAAAAAAAGAAATCTGATATAGCAATAATTGAAAGAGATCTTAATAAAATAAATGAAGAAATGAAGAGGGTACTCGAGTATTCTTTGTATGAGCAAGAAGATGACAATGAGGCAATTGAGATGGATTTAGGTAGATCCAAGTTTAAACTCGAGAGCTATATTGATCTTGCTGAAATGAAAGCTAGGTCTGAAGGTCTATTCCAAGAAATTATAAATACGGAAGAGGAAGTTGCTGATTTGCAAAAGCAAAAATTATCTATTAAGCATGTTATGAATGAATCAGATAAAATAAGTCAAAAGAAAATTAAGAGAATGGAAGAAATATGTGGTTCTCTTGAAAATAATATAAATAAGGATAAATCAGAGTTAGAAAAATTAGAAAAAACAATATCAGAACTAAAAGATCACACTGAAAATTTTGGGGAGAGGATTGAAACATTAGAAGAAGATTTACAGCATTTTAGAGAGGAGCAGTCGGAGCAGGAAATGTTATTAAAGGATTATGATCGGTCCTTAACTGAGATATATAATAATATGGGAGAAAATGGCAAGTCATACAAGAAAAAAGCTTGGACAAACTCTATTGAATTGGATTATATGGCAAACTTGGGATTGCTCATGGCTCCAAAGGAGCAGTTTAATCTCATGTCCAAAGATCACAAAGATGATTTTTGGTACTATCCAATAAATAAACTATTACAAAATGCGTTGATAGTAATGGTGTTTTTATTTTCTTTAACAGCTTTTACTCAACGAAATAAGTTGGAACCACTGATGGAGGTCTTGCCAAAGAAAAATGATGAGATCATGCTTTTAGAATTGAGCAAAAATTATCTTTACTCACTTAAAGATAGAGATGACCGCACTAATTTTTATCAACAATTCATCAAAGACAATAAAACTCTTTCTGAAAACATGATTTTTTCTCTCAAATATCTTAGCAACAAAATTCCAAAAAACTTTAACATTACAAAAATGGATCTCGAAAGAAATATTGAAAAACAGTCACAGATCAATAAATCCGGCTTAGATCAAAAAGAATTTGATGAAGAAAATCATTTAATTATTTCTATATCAGGATTTCTTAATAAAGGACTTAAGCAAGCAGAAAATGACTTAAAAATTTTTAGAGAAAATATAAAAAATGATGATCTCTTTAAATTTGTAGAGACAATTCCTGAAGGGGATGAAAATAAATGGAAATCTTATTTCAAAATAAATTTGTTTTTGTAAGGAAAGATGAACCATAAATCCAAATTTAAAATTCTTGCTCTACTTATAATTTCTGTAATTATGTTTTATTCTTGGGATATATATACCGTGATAGAGGATATTAATTATAATACAAAACAGATTGACGCGCACAATTATCAACTAAGCCAGACTGATATAATAAGAGAAAAAATAGAAAGCTTTCAGCATGCATTTTTAAAAAAGAAGAAAAAGATGATTTCTCACGCAATATCTGGAAGTCAACTAGCCGAAGAAGTAAAGCTACTAAAATCACAAGCAAACTTAAGTGGTGTGCGGATTGATAATATTGAAGTTCATAGTTTAGATACATTCCCGTTCTATTTTGGATTATCTGAAACCGATAGGATACCATTGGAGCGTCATATAATTAGTGTGGAAGCAAAGGGCAAGTTTTTAAAAATTGGAGCCCTCATTGAAGATATACATAATAAAAGCGATCATCTTGAAATTGGAGAGTGTTTGTTTTCTCTGGATGATGAGGATCCTAAGGGGGTTATCGCATCCTTGAAATATTATACATATACTGAGAGCAGGCCATGATACGAATAATGATGATGTGCAGTTTGGCCTTTGGCATTTTCTTGGCTCTGATTTTAGGTCTCTCAGTTGAATTAATGATAGAAGATTTAGAAGTATCTAAAAGTGATAGCCTGCTGATTGCAAATAAAATAATTGAAACAGATAATAATAAAAAACACAAAGACGAGAAATCTTTACTTCCTATTATGACAGAAAATTGGGGAAAAGATATTTTTTATAATCGAAGCAATGCTTACGAAAGTTGGTTCAAACTCACTGGCATAACACGCTTCGAGAATGGTTATAAAGCAATGATTAATGAAAATATCCTTATTGAAGGAGATCGCATTAAAGGGTTTACATTAAAAAAAATTGATGCAAACCAAGTGATCCTAAGACGGGGAAAATACCGAGTAAACCTTAAACTGGAAAAATAAATGAAGAATAAAATATATCATTCCCAGTTCGCTCTAATCTTGTTCATATGTTCATCAATCTGGGCTAAAGAAATACCTGAGTTACTAGACATCTACACAACTGAGAAAGATGAATCCTATATGCTTGTTATGGAGTTCAGTAATTCGAATATTGAATATGTTACAACTGAGACATTTGCGCCTCCTTCTATTTCACTATTATTCAAGAAAGTAAAGTGGGATAGAAAAAACTTTACGAATAAAAGTTCTCAAAGTCCTCTGTATCAGTATGGCGTATCTATTCCTAGAAATAATAATCAAAAAGAAATCGATGATCAGCTAAGGGTAAAATTGAGTTTTACACGTGTGCCTAAATATGAAATCGTACAAAACCCACCAAGAAAAAAGAACAGAAAATATAAACTTAAAATTGTCTGGGATAAGTCAAAACCGAAGAAGGCTATCCCCAAATACATGTTTCCCTCTAATCGGCTTCCTGAGTCACGCATAAGTTTAAATTTTCAGGGAGCAAAACTAATGAATGTAGTAAGAATGCTTACTTCACAAGACAATCTAAACCTTGTTGTTGGTGAGGATCTAAAAGGTTCGGTGACATTAAACCTTAATGATGTATCATTAGAGACAGCCTTGGATGCGATTCTTCACGTTAATAATTATGAATGGTTCATGCAAGATAATGTGATCGTTGTAAAGCCGATTAAAAATCCTGAACAGACTATGAGCGGTGAGTTGGTAACTAGAATTTTTAGATTGAATTATTCGAATGGCCAAACCGTTTCAGCGGCAGTAAAGGAAGCTCTAACTCCTAGAGGGAAATTAAAGGCGCTTAGCTCATCTGCCTACCCTGACAGCGGACTTGGAGATAAAGATATATTGATGGTTACAGATTTGCCTACAAACTTTGATTTGATTGAGGGCGTTATAAGGACAATTGATATAGAGAGTGAACAAATTAACATAGCAGTGAAATTTATCGAGACAACTTTAAAACATAATGAGACTATAGGTATAAATTGGAATCTAAGAGAGTCGATGAACCTCATTGATAACGTAAAAGCTGATTCGAGCCAAATACTAAATGTCGCTGATCTTATTGTTGGGGATCAAGCGTTAAACTTTGCGACACTTAGTGCTCCAGTAGTTTCAGCGATGCTAGATCTTTTAGCTAACGATGGAGACACAAAATTGCTGCAAGAGCCTCAGGTCACAACAATGAATAACTCTCTTGCAAATATTGTTGTTGGAACAAGAATTCCTGTACTGGTTCCTCAAGGGAAAGGCAGTGTTTTTGGTACAAACCCATACACTTATGAAGAACAAAACATAAACGTATCACTTGACGTATTACCCAGAGTAAATAGACAAAAAGTTATTTCAATGAAAATTGATGCAATTGTAGAATCGATTATTGGATATGTTGGTGTAGAGCAACGACCAATGGTATCTACGAGATCAACTAGCACTAATGTCCGTGTTAAAAATGGAGAAACATTGTTAATAGGGGGATTAATATTTGACACAGATGATGAAGATGTTTCAAAAGTACCATTTCTAGGTGATCTGCCATTAATAAAAAACTTATTTAATTACAGAAATACAACTAGGGAACAGCGTGAGCTATTGATTTTTATAACTCCGACTGTTGTTTCTTCATCCATTTAAAATTTAGGAGGGCATTCCTATGTTAAAATCATTTAATAAAACATTTCATTTCATCTTTTTTTTAAGCATGAGTCATCTATTTTCACAGGGGGGTTTGTTATACTATGGGAATTCAAGGCCTGTTGCAGATGCTGGCCCTGATATTGATGCTGTTTCCTATGATATCATTGAATTGGATGGATCAAACTCTTACATAGCTGATGGCTCAGAGTTGAAATATGAGTGGACATTTGCACCAGGTCTAGTTAGATATGACCCCGATGAATTCGATTTGGAACTATCATCTAAGCCTTATGGAAGAGACCAACAATTTTTAAAAAGTGTAAAAACATATAAACCGGTTATAGAGATTACACTTGCGAATAATCCTCCAGGAACGAAGTTAGAGGTAATTTTAAAGGTAGAGGATCGTATTGGATTTGAGGCTCAGGATACTTTGTATATAGAATACATTGGAGAAGCTGTAGATGAACCAATTGCAATACCGCTAGATATGAGTTTTAGTCCTGATGAAGATTTTTCTGAGTCATCAGAAAAAATTGAACAAGAAATTAGTTTTTTACTTGGTTCATTGATAAAAACCGAAATGGATCCCATTAACGTACAAATTATCAATACCATTATCATTGACCAATTAAACTATCTAGGTTATCAATTTCCAGTCTATCTGAACCAAAACCTTAAAAAAAGTTCAGTAAATAAAAGTTTTAACAATCAGTGTTTTACTGATTCCTGCATCGCGATGAATGCCCAATATAATGGAAATTCTCATGTATTATCTTGGAGTATTAATGCAGATGGGAAACTATTATTACGGATTTTTGCTAGCGAAAATTTTAATGATTGGATTGATCAGACAGCTATAAAATCGCCTTTCGCAAAGATTGAAGATTCAGGTATTTATGGATTAGAGTCTTCAGTAAGATCTGCCGTGAATAGGGTATTCACAAATAAAACCTTTTTCAGAGAACTGTCATTACTAAATAGACTAAAAAGAAGAAGTAATGAGGCAAGTCGTTTTTTAGGTCGGCACCCATTTGTTTTTGGTCTAATGGTTGCTGCAACTACATATTTTGTGATTCCCGAGCAAGAAACACAGAAAACTATATCACCACCACCAAGTTTTCCACACTAATGATTAAACTTTTAAAACAATTTCAAATCTATGTGGTAAAGCACAGAAGGAGATTATTATGAAAAAATACTCACTCTTATTTGTTTTGATTTTTACAATTGTTTCTGGTCAAAAAATAAATGCCCAAAAACATTTTATTAGCAAAAATCAAACTATCAATTTTACAGGATTAAAAACTAATGAGGTTGGTGCAACTGTTCCACGGCTCGTTTCTTATCAGGGCCTGTTATCAAAATCGGATGGTAGTCCAATTTCAGATGGTAATTATGAGATAAAATTTAGATTATTCAGTACATTAGAAGGAGGTGATCCAGTCTGGGTTGAGACTCAAATGGTAAGTCTTCAGAATGGAATTTTAAGTGCTATACTTGGGAAAACTGAAGAATTTGAATTTATTCCTGAGACCGCATATCTTGATCTCACGGTTGACGGGGTCAGTCTATCTCCAAGAATACAGATGACATCTGTTTTTTATTCTATCTTATCAGATACTGCTGCATTCGCAAGATCAGCTAATTATGATGATTTAAATAATTTACCAGATCTTGGTTATCCGATAACTACTGTTGGAGATAGTGGACAAACGTGGATATCTGATGGAGTTGGATCTGGTACTTGGGGGAGACCTAACGAGATTACAGCAGATAATATTATTTCTGGAAGCGGAGATATTGATCTTATAACATCTCAGGGCGATGTAAATATAGTCCCTGGATCATGGGCAGGTGCCTCTATCATTTTAGATAGCACAATTACTTTAAAGGGCTCAAATATTGGACACATTAACAATCCAGATCTGATGGACTTAAGTCAAGATACTATTAAGGTTGATGGTACTATTATTGCTAATAGTTTTGGTGGAACGCATGATGATTTAGAAACCATATCTAACCTTGAACAGGGGGATGGTAATTTTATAGTCTCTGATGGTTCTACATGGACAGTGGAGAGTGATTCACTTGCTCGTAGTTCTCTTGGTTTAGGTAGTATGGCTCTCCAAGACAGTAGCAATATAAATATTGGTACGGGTAATTTTAATGACTTAAATGTTGGCTCAGTCAGCATAGGCTCTGAAATTATAACTTCTTCAACCAACAGAATTTCATTTAATGATGAAGATCTAATCACCTCTGGAAGCATACTGGCTGGATCTTCAACCTTTGGTAGTGACTCATATATCGGAACATTAAATTTAAAAGATGGATCTATAACTGATCTTAGTGGTACTATTTCGTTTGAAGATGAAAATCTTTCAACTAGTGGGAATTTGACTACGGGTTCTATTAGCATATCTTCAGGCGTTATTAGTGACACAAGCGGAACAATATCATTTGATGATGAAAATATCTCTACATCTGGAACTTTAACTGTAGGGAATACGGTTTTATCTGATGGTATTATGACAAGTTCAACAGGGGCTATATCATTTGAAGATGAGGATATTACCACAACAGGTTCTCTCAATGCAGGAACAACTACTCTTTCAAGTGGTTCAACTATTGGCAATCTAACCTTGTCCGATGGAAGTTTGACAAGTGCAAGTGGTGCTATTTCATTTGGTGATGAAAATATAACCACAACTGGTAGGATAAATACTGGTGTTGCCACCATGAGCCCAGGATCATCGGTGGGCAATATTACAATAGGCGATGGTTCAATCGCTTCATCATCTGATACTATTAATTTTGGCAATGATAATTTGACAACAAGTGGGAGTATAACTGCAACAACATTTGTAGGTAATGGTGCGAGCCTCACAGGAATCAATGCTACCATAGTTGATACACTGATAGGTAATTCACCAATAGTCTTAGAGGGCTCATCTATTAATGATTTCGAAACAACTTTAAATGCAATAGACCCGAGCGAAGATCGAACAATTAGTTTGCCTAATGAAAGTGGGACTATTTTAACCACTGGCTCGGGTGTTTCAGACCAATATGTCGCAAATAATCTAACTATAAATAATGGTACAATAGATGCAAGCCCTATTGGATCTAATAGTACATCCTCAGGCGCTTTTACTAGTTTATCCGGAACCGAAATTACGGCCTCAACAGGTGTTAATATAACTGGATCTGGTGGCTTGGTGTTGGAGAACGATGAAACAATTACGAACCCATCTGATGGGAGTATTTTAATTACAGCAGACTCAGCCTTGATCAGTGGAAATTTAACCGTTCAAGGAAATGATATTATATTCGGGAATGAGGAAAAAATATCAAATGAATTAGATGGAACTGTAAGCGTGACAGCGGATTCTTTTTCTTTATCCGGAGATTTGAAGATTGCTGGTAACGATATCTTTTTTGGCAATCAAGAAAGCATATCTAATAGTATTGATGGCACTATCCGGGTTGCTGTGGATGGGAACTCTCAATTAAGCTTTACAGATGGTTCTGTAGTACCAGAGAACGATGATGATATTGATTTAGGAACCTCTGCTAAAAAGTTTAAGAATTTATATATTGATGGAACAGCATACGCTGATCAGGTTGATATAGATGGAGGAAGCCTTGACGCCATCAGCCTAGGATCTAATGATGCAGTAAGTGAGGCAACAGTTGATTTTGTTAAAATTGATGGAACCTACATAGGCCATATTAATGATGAGGATCTTATTACTCTTGGGTCCGGTGAAGTAACTGTAACAGGAGATCTTACCGCTACAAAATTTTTCGGAGATGGCTCTAATTTAACAGGGATTGAGGCAACTACAATTGGTACTCTAACAGGTGCAGAACCTTTGATACTTGAAGGAGATACCGAAGACTCATATGAAACTACACTAGCAGTAACAGATCCGACCTCTGATCGAACAATTACCTTTCCTAATGAAAGTGGAACTGTCCTTTTAACTAATACTAGTGGATCAATAAACACTACTCCAATTGGAGACAGCTCTCCATCAACAGGTGCATTCACTAGTTTATCGGGTACAGAGATTACCGCTTCCTCTAAAGTCGATATAACTGGTGCAGCGGGTTTGATTTTGGAAAATGATGAATCCATTACAAACACAACTGATGGTACTATTTTGATAAGCGCAAGCACTACCTCATTAAGCGGAGATTTAGGCGCTGCAGGTAATGTATCGGGTGCAGAGATTACTGCCTCCTCTAAAGTTGATATAACTGGTGCAGCGGGTTTGATTTTGGAAAATGATGAATCCATAACAAATGCTGCTGATGGCACGGTTTTAATCAATGGTATTATTAAGGGAGGGACAGGAAGTGCAGCTGGTGTGTTTTCTTCTAATGGCGATAATGATGTAATACTAAAGACCGGGAACAGCACTACTGGATCAATTACTATTACTGATGGTCCGAATGGGAATATTACTATTTCACCACAGGGATCAGGTGAGGTTGATATAACTAAAGTTGATATTGGTTCAGGAGCTATTGATGATTTAACCATAGAAACAAGTCTTTCTATAGGAGATGATGATTCAATCATTCTGGGTACAGATAGTGATATTACATTGAAGTATGATGAAGCAAACAACAACGCGCTTGAAATATTTGCTAATCGAGATGGGGCAGATTTAGGTATTGTATTGAAGTCAGATGAGGGTGATGACCCTGGTGATGCATGGAAACTTAATGTAGCAGATAATGGGGTACTAACTTTGGGTAACGATAAGAATGATGCTGATACATATGTATCGCACATTACTATTACGCCAAACTCAAACGTAAGTAATTCGACAGTTGCCATTGCTGGCAACCTAACAACAGGTAAGGATTTAACCGTAACCGGAGTTGCAAATTTGGATGTTTTAGGATTGGGGTCTGATAATCTAACCTTACCAACATCTGATGGTTCTGCAAATCAGGTACTGAAAACAAATGGAAGTGGTACTCTATCATGGACGGATGTTACTGCGAATAGCATAGGAACTTTATCTGGCGGTAGTCCATTGGTCTTTGAAGGAGCAAGCGCAGATGAGAATGAAATTACAATTGCAGTTACGGATCCTACTGATGATCGAACAATTACCTTTCCAAATACTAGTGGTACTATAATTACTACTGGGAACGCAACCGACTTAACATTAATGATAGAAGGAACTACAGAAGATGCATATGAAACTACACTTGCAGCAGTTGATCCGACAGCTGATCGTACAATCACCTTTCCAAATGTTGATGGAACGGTAATTACAACTGGAAATTCAACCGCGCTAACTTCGGCCACTAATTTATCATCAGTTGGCACCATAACATCAGGTACTTGGAATGCAACTTCGATTTCTGATGCAAAAATTGATAATGATCTAACTATATCAGGTGGAACAATTAATAATAGCGCAATAGGATCGAGCTCTGCTTCAACTGGTGCTTTTACAACAATTACAGCTAGCACGAGCTTGGACGTAACGGGCTCTACAGGAATAATACTGGAGAACGATGAAACAATTACAAATGCCGTTAACGGTAGCGTTGTAATTAATGGAGTTGTAAAAGCGGGTACAGGAAGTGAGGCAGGTGTGTTTTCTTCAAACAGTGACCACGATTTAGTACTTCAGACTGGAAATTCAACTACAGGTGAGATTACCATTACAGATGGAGCAAATGGGAATATTGCAATAACGCCCAATGGTACAGGTGAAGTTGATATTAGCAAAGTCGATATTGATTCTGGAACCATTGATGCAGTTGCAATTGGAACAAGTAGTGCAGCAACAAAAGCTGTGGTAGATAATATTTCTATAGACAATGCGACTATTGGTCATACTAGTGACGCAGACCTTTTAACATTTGCCAATGGAGTGGTTACTGTTGACGGTTCTATTATTTCTGGAGATGTTAAACCATCAACTAGTAATTCAAGCGATCTGGGGACATCATCTGAGCAGTATAAAGATTTATATATTGATGGAGTTGCATATACAGACGCACTTGGTTTTGGAAGCGTTGCAATGACTCTTCCAACAAGCGATGGATCATCTAACCAAATTTTACAAACTAATGGTAGTGGTGCATTATCATGGACGGATGTTAATGCAAACAGTGTTGGCGTTTTGACAGGATCAACACCTCTTGTTTTTGAGGGAGATACTGGGGATGATTATGAGACAACAATTACAATTACAGATCCAACTGCAGACCGGACTCTTACGGTGCCAGACGAATCAGGAACAATTGTTTTAAATGTGAATGGTACTGCCAAGGCGGGTACAGGAAGTGGAGCAGGTGTTTTTTCTTCTGAGGGTAATCACGATATAACGATTCAAACGGGGAACACTACCACCGGATCAATTACAATAACAGATGGTGCGAACGGGAATATAGGGATAACACCAAATGGAACGGGTGAA
>MDTE01153569.1_pt1 | contig 15865 bp, 14 predicted proteins | sample 811231 | NCBI WGS metagenome assembly MDTE01 (sample SAMN05326651, study PRJNA326480) | marine metagenome | isolation source: seawater | place: Indian Ocean: Red Sea | collected 2010
ATCAGAATGTACGCCATCGTCAGGAAGGTCGTCAATCCAGCTCGTAATTCGCCATTTAAGGTGGCACCTCGTTCTTCAAACTTGAAGTAATTTCCAATATCTTGCTCAAATCCCATGTTCATTTCTCCTATAGGGTTGTAACACCTTAGTCATAGAGGGGTTAATATAATTCGGGTGCCAAAAAGGCCCCTATCGTATCAAAAAGGCTGTTTTCGAGCCGAGCCATCAATCGTCGTAGGCGACCAACGCGTGAACGGGTGCCTTGACAACATCGCGCCCGTTGAGGAAGGTGAGGTCGATGACCACGCCACAACCAACCACCTCAGCGCCAACCGAAGTACACAATTCAACGGAAGCCGCCAGCGTCCCACCCGTTGCGAGCAAATCATCCAAGATCGCCACACGCTGGCCCGACTCAAGAGCGTCGGATTGGATTTCAATGGTATCCGTGCCGTATTCAAGGTCGTAGGTAAGTGCGTGAGTGTCTCCTGGAAGTTTTCCCGCTTTTCGTATCATCATCATGGGCAACCCCATGCGTTGTGCAAGCGGTACTGCGAACAGGAATCCACGACTTTCGATGCCTGCGATGACTTCAGGTTTCCATTCACGCAATTGGTCTTCAAGAAGGTCAAGACAATGTTCCATCGCTTCAGGAGACCGTAGCAAGGTGGCAATATCGTAGAAGAGGATGCCTTCGATGGGGAAATCGGGGATGCCTCGGATGTGGTCTTTGAGGTTCATGTCCCATCAAATCACTGTACGGTTCATGAAGGTGCCTCAGCCGACACTGCGGTTGTTCAAGCCACATCTGGTGTTCCGAAGAAAGACGCCCGTTCAAATACAGCTTTTTTTTCGCTCGCACTATGGAAGGCGCAACCGACCCTGAAATGTTGAAAGACAGAGCGTTTTTTCGCCTTGGATTGTTCATCCACGACCATCGAAGAGCCATGATCGCCTTCGGCTTGGTCTCCTGTTTGTTGATGGGCGGGCTCATGACGATGGGAGCGGATTGGGCAGAAGGCTTTGGAGAAGACGATGTTGAATCCGTGAACGCTGGTCGTTTGATTTCGGAGCGCTTTGGCTCTGAGGACAACAACACAGGTCATTCGTTTCGATACTTGGTCTTCCATCCGACCTTGAACGACACCGACGATGCATGGAGAAGTGCCGTTATCGACGCTCTCGCAGCCTTTGAATCTCATCCGAACGCCACCGTCGAATACTCTTGGCAGGTCGCAGAAGTTGACCGCGAAGACGTCATTTCCATCGACGAGGAAGGCATGTACGCCATCAACAAAGTGACCTTCAACACCAACAGAAAAACGGCAAAGTCGTTGCTGACTGAACTCCATGAGTCCCTCGAAATCGACGAGGATTTCGAGGCATGGATGACGGACGGCATCGCCGTGGATTGGACGTTTGATGACCGAATCAAAAGCGACCTCATCAAGGCGGAAGTGGTTGCCATTCCCATCACGCTGATTATCCTCGGGATAATTTTTGGTTCACTTGTCGCTGCATTTTTGCCGTTGAGCATCGGCGGTGCAACGCTCTTTGCAGCCGTTGGTATGACGATTTGGTTGTCCAACGTCACCGATGTGACCGTGTATGCCACCAACATCGTCTCGCTCATCGGCATCGGTGTTTCCATTGATTATTCGCTGTTCTTGGTGAACCGCTTTAGAGAGGAGTTGGAGCGCGGAAGGGACGTGCGAACCGCAACCGCCATGTGCTCTGCAACCGCCGGTAAAGCCGTCTTTTACTCCGGTATCACCGTGGCCATCGGACTGATGGGCATGCTGTTTTTCACCAACACTTCCTTGCCCTCTTTGGGGATCGGTGGCACCATTGCCGTCAGCATCGCCATGGTCTATTCCACCATCGTGCTGCCCGCCGTAATGTCCTGGCTTGGCCCACGCATCTACAAGTGGAAAGTTCCCTATGCACTCGACATGCGAGCCAAAGACGACGGTGTTTGGGCCCGTATTGCGAAGCGGGTGATGGACCGCCCTTGGGCCGTTCTTATCCCCACACTCGTGCTGCTGATTGGAGCGGGTTTGCCCTTCGTTTACGCCGAGTTCTCGCTCTCGTCGTGGGAGGCATTGCCCCCCGACGATGAGTCACGCCAAGGCATGGAACTCATCGACGAACAATGGCCCGACCAAGCGGCGAATTCCATCTACCTCGTCATCGACACGGACGGTGCCGACCCCCTCTCAGAGGAGAATCTGCGACTCCAACATGCGTACCTCAGCGAACTCTTGAACGATACTCGAGTTTCAGGAGGCATTGGCGTTGGCCTCCCCGCAGCCAACATGAGTGCTGACGATGTTGTGCAGTTCTGGGCTGCACCCGACGCGTTACTGCCACCCGAACAGGTCGCCGCACGGGAAAGTCTGCGAGACGCCTTTGTGGGCGATGATGCGACGATGATGTCGGTGCAGTTGAAAGGCGCTCAGACGAACGTGGATTCACGAAAAGTCGTTGAAGACATCCGAGACGAGCGCAACGAATTCTTGGACAAGTTCAGCGGTGAGAACGACCGTTTATTGGTCGCAGGATTCGCTGCCTACAACGCTGACAACCTCGATGCTATCGCCGACAACTTGCCGCGTGCGCTCGCCTTCATCCTCATTGCGACCATGTTGTTGATTTTCCTTCAAGTTCGCTCGGTCATCATTCCCATCAAAGCCATCGCCATGAACGTCCTCTCCATTTCAGCTTCCTTCGGTATGCTGGTCTGGGTCTTCCAATGGGGATACGGCGAATCGTTGCTCAATTTCACCGCTCAGCCGATCGACTCTGGTAACCCTGTCATCATGTTCTGCATCGTGTTCGGTTTGTCCATGGACTATGAGGTGCTGATGCTCTCCCGTATTCACGAAGAGTGGGAACGAACCGGTGACAACACGCTCGCCGTTGCCAACGGCCTGCAGAAAACGGGAGGTCTCATCACCGGAGCCGCGGCCATCATGGTCGTGGTGTTCAGCGCCTTCGGTTTGTCTTCGGTCATCATCCTGAAACAAATCGGGTTGGGTTTGGCCTTGGCCATCCTAATCGACGCCACCCTGGTTCGTGCCTTGGTCGTACCTTCAACCATGCGCCTGATGGGGAAGTGGAACTGGTGGGCACCTGCATTTTTGGAGCGAAAGCACAGCCCTCCTCCTGCTTCGGTACGTCAAGAAGAATAACCTCGATATTGGGGCAACCTTGAAATCACGCTCGCTCGAGGCAAAAGCATGGCGAAGGATCGAACGCTCAAGAAAGTCACGAAAGTGATGACGCGCGTCGAGAAGCACATCGAAGCCACACGGGATGCACTTGAGGACCTCGAAATCGAGTTCGAAGTGCTCAAAGCCACCGTGAAGCGCCTCAAGGCATCAGATACTTCGGAGGAACCCGTTGACCAAGAGGTCGTAATCGACATGGAAAACACCTCCGCCATGCGCAAGTTCTGAGCCTCACAAGGCCAGCAATTTCGCTCGCTGAGTCCACATGTTGAGCCAGTGCTCCATGTTGGCTTCAAGACCCGGTGGTTGGATTCGGCATCCGCATGCATTGGCGTGACCGCCGCCCGTGGGGTCCAATGAGGTGGCCATACGGGAGAGGTCCCAACGCCCTTGACCGTTGGGCAGGAACGAATTGGCGTAGAAACTGGCGCCAAGCGGTGGACGCGTGCGCTGAGACAAATCACCGTCTGCGTACCCGTGAATGATGCAACACGCATCGGCTCGTTCACCCGCCCATGCCGTGACCAAGTAACCGTTGGAACGCAGGGGCGTCTCATCAAATCGACAAATGGCGAGTCGGTCAACGATGGTCGTGTGCTGAGCAACATGTTCAAGCGCGCGGGTCCGCTCTTCCACAACGGCCTGCATTCGTGCCGCCACCACTTCATCCGCCACCAAGGCCTCCATCGAGGCGCCAGAGGTCAAGAGGTCCACCAAGTGCGCCATGTAATCCGGGTCTCGAGAGGTGCACGTACGTGACAACTGCAACAGCGGTCCGTCAGCGAGGAACGCTTCCTTCGTGATGCCTCCTGAATCCAACGCATCGACCACGGGCATCATTGGATCGAGATGACGCATGTCGGTGATGTTGACCAGCAATTCATAGGCGAGGCGGGCAGCCGATGGTGTGGCTTCCCAATGCTGAAGACCGCCGCTGGCTGCAAATCTTTGCGCCTCATCTTCACTGGGTCGGTTGGTCAGGTGATGGTCGACATACCAACCGCAGGCGGTGTGAAAGGGCAGGTCGACGAGGACGGTGGTGCGGTCGATGAGGTCGTCCACCAGACCTGAACGAAGTTCGGCCGCATGGCTGAACACAACTTCGGCATCTGGACGAAACGCCTTCAACACCGCTGCCCCGAACAGGCCGTCCATGTCCGAGTCTGCGAGAATGCGGCTGTAAGCCGGCACCTCATCTGCCTCCAGTGGACGAATGGCCATGCTTCACCGGATTGGGGCCTCTCTTTGAACATTGGGTGGCAAAGGGCCGTTATGACCATGAACAAGAAGCCCCATACGCCAACCATGGAGACCTCATGCGGCGTGGTGTTGGTCAATTATGGGGCCATTCTCCTGTTGCAGTATCCACAGGGCCACTGGGACCTCCCAAAAGGCCATGTCGAGCCTGACGACCCCCATCGGCACGCAACGATGCGTCGAGAATTGGCCGAAGAGACGGGCATCCAAAATGTCACCCTCTTGGATGGTTTTGAAGAGCGAACGGAGTACACCTTCCAGCACAAAGGCAGACGCAAGAGAAAGCAAGTCTACTGGTACGTTGCCGAAACCGACGAAATGGAGGTGACCCTCTCTCATGAACACCGTGGTTACCTGTGGTTGGATTGGGAACAAGCCCTTGAGACCATCACGCATGAAGAAACTCGGGCCGTGGTGCGTCTTGCTCAGCAATTCATTGACCATCACGGACAACAGTGATCACAGCGACGACAGGTCATCGTCGTTGGAACGCATTTGAGCAACGCGGTGGGCAACCCCTTTCTCAGCCGTTCGTTTCCCCAACGGCACCCAGAGCGTTTCTTCTTCATTCAACGTCGAACTGATCCAGCGCCCCATGACGAAAAGCCAATCCGAAAGTCGATTGAGGTACACGCACACCACGGGACGAACCGATTCGTCGCCTTCACGCTCCTTGAGGGTCACCACCGAGCGTTCGAGGCGTCGCACGACCGTGCGCGCCACGTGTGCAGCGGCAACAGGAGCAGAGCCCGAAGGAAGAATAAAACTCGTCAATTCTGAAAGCGAGGAGAGCCAGGCGTCCATTTCCGAAACCAACACATCCGTTTGCTCTTGGGAGATGAGGACCATGTAATCCGGCAATGTTTCGGGTGGGCAAGCCATTTCGGCCCCGATGTCAAACAATTCGTTTTGCACGCGAGAGACGGCTTCTCCAATCACGGTTTGGACCCGAATCACGCCCGTTCGCTCTCCACCGTCATCGTGATCGGGCAAGCGTTCAATTTCCATCAACACCATACCCAGCCAACTGTTGACCTCGTCGCACAGTCCAACGACATCAAAGCGCTGATCGGATTTTTTCCTCCGTGAGCCGTCCACAAGGGAAGATTCACCGTTGTCTCCTCCGCCAGTATAGACGCGATTGATGTTGACCATGGGGCTGCCTCATGTGGGGGACATCATGCCTCTATGAGGGGTTTGCGGGCTGGAAACCCTTCTTCCATCCGATAGTACCACTCGATATCCGTCTCGCCAACCGCCCATGAAAACAGCGCCATGCGCCGGTCGACCACGCCGTACCATTCCAATCGACCCGGGTCCATGGACACGATGCGGGCACCAACAGTTTCCAGCCGTCCAACGTTATCCTGCCACTGACGGACCAACTCACCCAAATGCTCTGCCACTTCAATGACATGCGGGTGTGTCATGGAATAACGGTCGAGGAGAAGTTCCAATTCATCCGTAAGATCGTGTGCTTCATCACTCATCGCCTGCAACATCATCAACACATTTTGCGCTTCGGGCAGTGATTGGCGGGCTTGTTCAATGGTCACAACCATCGCTCCATCCGGAAGCGGATAGGGCATCTCTGCATCGGGCGAGAGCTCGTCAAGCTCCATGGGTAGCCCTGAAAACAAAGGTTGGTCGGGAGGTGTAGACACGAGTGCTCCTTTACTTGACGCCCTTTCAACTCATCGGAAGCACGAAATGAGAAATGCCTGTTTTCTGGCGAAAAAGCGGGTTCCGAAGCCGAAGGTCAACCCGTACTTGCAGAAACGTTGTTTCGGCGTGAACGGGCCAGTTTCATCCAGCCCAGTGCCAGTAAACCTCCCCACATCACCAATTCGATCAGTACCACGAGGTAATACCACGGCCCAAGCGTCTCGAGCATGGCCACGGCGTCGTACGGTAAACCGTTGATGGCCATGTAGGCCGATTGGGAAAGCAAACTCGAAGAGAACCAGATGACAACAGCGAACCAGAGGATGTTCCCCAGTGGCCAATCTTCCGCAGTTCGTTGGATATGCTTCATGATACTACATCGACCTTGAAGGATATAAGTCCTCGTTTTCTTTGCATCCTCAATCCCCGAATACTGGAAATCTCAGCCTTCTTCCAACACATCTGTGTGACCAGGTGTCATGGCCGACAAGGACGTCATGATGGCATCGACCCACTCGGGTGCAACCGCTTCATCTCCACCAGCATCTTCGTACGCTTCCATCCAACGTGCTGCTTCTGTCGCGCGGCCAAGGAACACATGAATTCGATGAAGCGCCACGTAGGCCATGGGGTTAAGGTGTTCTTCGTCAGCATCCCAGCCGCGCTCAAAACACGCAATTGCCCCATGTGGGCCATGGAGTTGCCCCCGTTGGAGGGCCACCATGCCGGCCTGACTCCACGCCATTGGCAACCGACCGATGAGCAGCCCCCGAAACACCATCCATGTCTGACCGCCGCCGAGGACCACCAGCAGCAAAAAGCCCGCCCATTGCTCAAGGGTGCTTAATTCAGGCCAAGTGACGACCATCAATCCGCCCGCGCCGATGCAGAAAATGAAGCCAGACATGGGGGCGATGAACACATCTCTACGGGTGCGCACCATGTGGTACACGCCCACCAACACGCCGTAACTTCCCAGCCCGAGGGTGCAAATCAGCATCGCCGTAAACGACATCGGGCGTGGGGCACGCTCGCCGAGGGCAAGTGTCCCCGTCAGCGCCAACAGCAACCACCCAAAACGCCCTGAGATCTCTGGAAACGGTTGATGGCGACTTCCTGCAACGAGCGCTACCGAGACGACGGTGAGTGCCAACAGAACAAGCACCCGTCCGGTGTCTTGGTCAACGAACATGGTCGCCATTGTTCTCCCTCGGGGCACGGTCTGCTATCATGCTTTGTGATACCCTGTGTTGCGTTGAATCTCGCTTGCACGGTAGAGTTGTTCGACCAACACAACCATCGCCAATTCATGCGGAAGCGTCATGCTTGAAAGCGACATGCGAGCAACGGAGTTGAGCATCACTGAATCAGGCCAACCCGCTGCAGGGCCAATCGCGAGGTGAACCGTATCGTTCGACAATTGCCACGTCTCAAAGCGTTGAGCGAACGCAAGCGAATCCTCTTGCCGACCGCCTTCATCCAGCAAAACCAGCGTGCCTGTGAGGCCGTCCAACCGTTTGGTGTACGCTTCGGCTGTTAATTTCCCTGCGTGGTACTCCAGACGAACACCTCGACTGCTCAATCGTTCTGCGTACATTTCGATGAGTGCCTTCATCGCCCTGTCTTTGGGTTGCCCGTGAGCATGAACGACGATTCGCCCCATGCCCCGCTCTACCATCATCGCTTCTTCAACCCGCTGGCGAACGGACAAGTCCATGAACCCGAATCGCCAACGTCTCAGCATGGGATGGTGGCCGTTTGGGAAGAAAGCCGCCCGAGCCACGAACAACAACGACCCGATCCTCAAAGACACGCGCACGTGGCTGGCTGAATTGAGGGATGCTTGTGAACTGAATTTTGATCAGCCTGAAGAGGCGAGGCGTCAGATTCGCCAGATGCAAGTCGAATGGCGCGATGCCGTTGAACGAGGCGACATGGCGCCAGCGCTCCGCGAAGGGCTGGAGGGGCGTGCATTCCGTTTGTTGACCTGTACCGACAAGGAATGGATGGGTTGGTTGGACAACCTCAACTTCTGGAAAGCCGGTTGGAAACCAGAGCATGAAGAAGAGAACGAGGCTTGAAGAGGGACGCTCCTCAGGCAAGGCCATGTCTCAGCAGCCCACGCTTCATCTGCTCTATTCCTGCCCGTTTTGCTGGAAGGTACGCGGGCTGATTGAACACCTTGGCATGGACGTGGCCTATGTGCCCGTGAACGGCATGAAAATACGAAAGGAAGTGGCGTTTGCTGGAGACTGGGGCAAGGTCCCCGTCTTTACCGATGAAGCTGGCCAACATTTCGTTGACTCCACCCCGCTTCTGCGCCACATCGATGCCACCTACAACAACGGCTTGCTCGGTACCACCGACGACCAAGCCCGCCAAGATGAATGGATGGCATGGGTCGATACCAAGATGTCCAAAGCCACCGTTCCGATTCTGTACGGCAGCCTTGGCTCCGCACTCAAGACCACCACGCGCATTTCAAAAATCGAAAAATTCGGTTTTCTTTCCAAGCGCCTGTATGCGTGGGCAGGCTTTCCCATCATGTGGGGTATCATCGCGCGAAAGCGGGTCAAAAAAGACGGACGGAAACCCAAACAACTCTGGCACGATTTGCTCACCGAGTTCACCCAGGCCCACAACGGTCAAGCGTTCTTTGGGGGAGAGAGCCCAGACCTCGTTGATTTCGCAGCCTTTGGCTACATGCGCTCGATCTCGCCGTTCCCACAATTTGACCAACTCACCGATCATGAAGCCGGCATGGCATGGTATCGGCGGATGGAAGCTTCGCTCTCCTGAGGTGAAGGTATGAGCATTGAGTTGAACGGACTCACCATGGTCGCTGTCGCTGGCGCCACCACCGTTCTCGGGACGACCAAAGGGGGTTGGATTCACGCCAGCCAGCGCCCAAGTTACGAAGCAAAAACACCGGCTTTCTACGTCATGGCCTCGCCGCTTACCGAACGCCAAGTCACCGATGCCTTGGGCCTTGGAAACAACGACGCAAGCGATACTGCGATGCAATCGCTCACCTCGCTTGAGGTGAACGAACTTGCCCATCACATCATGCAGGGCGAGGCTTTCAAACGCGCCGTCGCTGACTTGGAGGGCAAATGGGAGCTGCGCTGCCCCACACAAGCCGAATGGCATGCTGCGCGAGACCAGTCGGCTCTTGCCCTCGAACCAGGGTGGACGGAACGATTGGCCGATGCCCCTGCCTCAAACCATCGCGGCGCCATGATGGACGGGCGCCCCCGTCCAAGCGAACTCATGGGCCCCGCTGCTTCTCAAATGGCGGCCATTGCCGTGCACCCAAAAAACACCAACATCACCGCCATGACCAGTGTTCCACACGACCGCCCCCTCCCCAATGTTGTTGCGAGGTTGGTCTTGACGCCGATTCGCCAGGGTGATGCTTTTCGGGTGCCCAACAACACCGATGTGTGGAGGAATTTTCGCTCAGAAGTCGTTTGGACAACGCTTCTGGGTATCGTCCCGTCGTTCCTCATCCCCGTTCTCCGTGGCATGAGCGATTACGCCAGCGAAGGTTGGGTCAACCTGCTGTTTGGAGGGTTGTGTGCAGGGTTTTTCACCGGTGCTCTTTGGCGGCCGTCCCGTCCCATACTACGTTACGATGATGTCGCATCATCTTCGGACAGACTCTTCCAATAAGAGTCGCTTCGAATGGCATCCGCAGTGCAAATTGTGGCCATGTTAACGATGTGTCGAACACCGTCCTGTCGAGCAACCAACTGCACCGGGTGCGCCATACCCTCAAGGATAGGGCCTGTCATTTCGGCATCACCCAGCTCCTCAAGCAACTTGTAGGCGATGTTGGCTGAAGCGAGATTGGGCAGCACAAGGACGTTGGCAGGACCGACCAGTTCCATGAAGGGGTATTCCTCTTGCACCGCTGGATTGAGGGCTGTATCGCTTTGCATGGGGCCGTCGATCATCAGGGTCGGGTCGAGCGTGCGTGCAATGCTGACCGCATCTTCGATGCGTTCGGAACGCTGTGCTCGGGTTGAACCAAAATTCGAGAACGACAGCATGGCCACACGAGGCACGACGCCAAAACGACGGGCGACCTTGGCGGTCTGTACCGCAATTTCAGCCAATGTCCGACTGTCAGGGTACACGTTGACCGTCGCATCGGCCAGGAAAATGGTGCGTCCTTTGACGTTCATCATGTAACAACCGATGACACAATGCGCGTCGTCGTCCTTGCCGATGAGTTCCAAGGTTGGTCGAAGCACGTCCGCATAATTTCTGCTCACGCCTCCAACAAAGCCGTCTGCATCTCCCGAATGGACCATTTGTGCTGCAAAATACGGTCGACTTTTCAGCAGGCGAGCCGCATCGGGCCACGTGGTTCCTTTTCGTTGGCGGCGCTTGAAAAACTCGTTTGCATAGACTGTTTTTCTCCGCTCATCGTAGCGAGGGTCGTAGGCTTCGTATTCGAAATGAAGGCCGAGTTCTTCCACCAGCCGTTCAATACGATCGATGGGCCCCAGAAGAATGGGGTGACAGATGTTCTGCTCGACGAGTTGGGCCGCTGCCCGAAGCACCGGCTCCTTGTCGCCTTCGGGGAAGACGATGCGCTTGCCCTTTCCTTTGACTTGGTTGATCATCTGACGCATCACGGAGTAGGATTCTCCCAGACGCGCTTCCAGTTCTTCCCGGTAATGGGTGAGGCTGAATTCGTCCGCTGATACGCCTGCAACCCCTTCTTCGATAGCGGCCTCGGCAACTGCGGCCGCCTCCCAAATCAGCACGCGACGGTCAAAGGGTTTGGGAATGATGTATTCTGGCCCGTACTGCATCACCACACCATCATAAGCCGCAGAGATGTAATCGGGAACCGGTTCTTTTGCCAGCGCGGCAAGGGCGCGAGTGGCAGCCATCTTCATGTTCTGCGTGATGTCTCTTGCTCGGACATCAAGGGCACCGCGGAAGATGTAGGGGAACCCAAGAACATTGTTCACTTGGTTTGCATAATCCGAACGTCCCGTGGCGATGATGGCGTCCTTTCGCACCGAAAGGATCTCTTCGGGAAGGATCTCGGGTGTCGGATTGGCTAAGGCGAAAATGATCGGTTTTTCTGCCATGCTGGCTACCATGTCCTTGCTGACCAACCCGCCGCGCGACAGACCCAGCATAACATCAGCGCCCTTCATCGCATCGCTGAGGTCACCGGGTGCTCGATCGTGAGCGAACGGGGCTTTGTATTCGTTCAATTCGCCGTTCTCAAGCCGTGCTTTGGTGACAATCCCTTGACTATCCACGAGCGTGATGTTGGCCATCTCCACGCCGATAGCGACGTAGTGATTGGCGCAAGCGATGGCGGATGCGCCAGCCCCAATGACCACGACGTTGAGGTCGGAAAGTGCCTTTCCTTGGAGTTCGGCGGCATTCAACAACGCTGCAGCCGAAATGATGGCCGTGCCGTGTTGGTCGTCGTGCATGACGGGGATGTCCGTTGCTTCAGCGATGCGGCGTTCGATCTCAAAACATTCGGGCGCTTTGATGTCTTCAAGGTTGATGCCCCCAAAGGTCTTCGAGATGTTGACGACAGTGCTGATGAATTCTTCAGGATCTTCGGTGTCGACCTCGATGTCAAACACATCGATTCCTGCAAAGGTCTTGAGCAACAGCCCCTTTCCTTCCATCACGGGTTTGCTGGCCAACGCGCCGATGTTACCCAAGCCAAGAACGGCCGTTCCGTTTGAGATGACGGCAACGAGGTTGCCCTTTGAAGTGTAGCGATACGCATCATCTGCGCGCTTTTCAATCTCCAAACAAGGATACGCAACACCGGGCGAGTAGGCCAAACTCAATTCGTGAGCAGTGGCGTGTGGTTTGGTCGGAACGACCTTGATTTTCCCTCGTGGTTCGGCTTCGTGGTATTCCAGTGCTTCTTTACGAAGCAACCGGTCTTTCTTCTTCATCGCCATGACCAATCCTACTGAACCGGGAAGAGGCAGGGTTTGATTGTTGTGCGATGCCCAGCACGCTCAGTCGCATTCTCCCTCCCTGTTCGGGGAAGCCAAGGCTTTGATGTTGGTAAGATATTGACGCCATCTTGTTTAGTCAAGAAAGGCTCTCTTTCAAATACGGGGAAACGACACATCCGCTCATGAAACGGGCGTCGCACGTCAAGAAGGGGGCTTCTCACCGCCATCGCGCCCTCGGCATGGTCCTGTTGATGGTGCTCATGTCCATGGGTCCGCTGCTCACCGTCCCCACCGTTTCCGCCCATGCTGAGCCAAGCGGCGTAACTTGGCCACTGGAAGGCAGCAATGACACCGGTTGGGTGCGTCTCGACACGACGGGAGCCAACCCCCTAACGGGTCAGCAAGCGACGGCTGATTGGAACCTCTCCTTCGCCCCTGGTGCCCTGTTGTCAAACGTTTCTTTGGAAATCCGTGCAAGTGGCCAAAACGGCATGACGATGGAACAACCCTTGCTCACTGTGAACGGAATGGGCACCAGCCTGTTTGATTGGAGCGGTCTTGGTGTGCTTGGCGAAGCGGATGGGTTTGCTTCTGGTTCAACCTACAGCGGTCGGATGAATCCCAACAGCAATTCCGGCTCGGGTTGGGACCTTCCCTCAGATGCGGTCATCACCGAGATGGTCATCGAGGCACTGGCTCCCGCTGACCCGTTGGTGTCACTGGCCCCTCTTGCCTTTGACCTGCGTGCCTCGGCCGTGAACCCAGACACAGGTTTGCTTTACCTGGCTGTAAACAACGAACTGCTCTTGCTTCATGCCAACAACAACCCTCACGTCATTGACACCTATGATTTCGACAACGAAGGTGGTGTTCACGACCTGGTCATGGACGCCAACGGTGGCCTCCTCCACCTTCTCCTCGGGGACGGAAGTTTCCGAGCGATTTCACTGTCAGACAGCAGTTTCCAAACGCCGCTGGCAGACATTGATGCTCAACGCTTCTTGATGACAAGCGCAGGCGATGTCTTCGCTGCAAGCGGCCTTGGATTGTCGGTGTGGGACGGAACGGCGTGGAACGCTGTCACGACCGTGACCACCACCGACGGTGGCACGGAAGCGTTGTCGATGATCGAACAGAACGGTGTGGTCTATGCGGGCATCGAGGGCGTGGGCGTGATGCGCTACGACACAGCGACTTCCAGCGAACTCTCAACATGGAGCAGCGCCAACACCTTGCATTCCGACGTCATCACCCACATGACCACATCGGGGAACCAACTCTTGCTCGGCTCCGCAGACAACGGATTGGCACGTTTCGACTTTGCTGCTGGTTTCTGGCTCTCGACATGGAATTCAGCCAACTGGCTCTCAAACAACGACATCGGTGGCGTGGAACGCGTCGGTTCCATGTTGTACATCATGAACGGTGACGCTGTTCATTCCTACAACACCACCAGCGGTGTCTTCTCCACCACCTATTCCTTTGCCGACTTCAACCTCTCCGGCGACGGTGGTTCACTGGTCGCTTGGCCGTCTGTTGGGGGCGCATCACCAAGCCACGATGCCCTGTTGGTCAACGATGGTTCGGGAAGTTTGGCTCATCTTTCACCCGGTCAAACGCCGTTGTTTGAAGGGCACCTCCTCCTCGCCAGCGGGCCCGCAAGCGATGAGATGACCGCTGTCGTGGAATGGAACGGTGTACTCTACATCGGAACTGCGGACGGAACGGGCATCATGCGTTACAACGTGAACAACGCTGTTTGGGAATCGCCCTGGGGGGCAGGCTCGGACATCGTCGACCTGAAAACCGATGGAAGCTCGCTGTTCGCGGCAACTGAATTTCCCACCTCCATCATCGAGATGAGTGCCACTGGCGGCACCCTTGCTACCTTTGCCTCAACGGGCTGTTACCCCTCCTCCGCCACCATCAGCGGCATGTATGCGAGTGCCAGTCACATCGTCGCCTCCTTTGACACAGGCGTCTTCGCATCCATCGAGCGCTCGACGGGTGCATGCACCGCATACGACACCACCAACGGTCTGCCAACTTCCTTCCTAGGCGATGTCGCTATCTGGGGCACAACAGCCTATGTTGCTACCGAGAACAAAGGCGTGTTGCGCTATGACATCACGAACGATTCATGGCTCGAGCCTTGGGGTTCAACCGGCATCAACGGCGTCGACAACGCCCCTGTCGCCATGGTTGGTGATGTTCTCCACCTCGGACTGCAAGGGTATGGCGTTGCGAGAAAAGACCTCAGCACTGGCGAAATCCTCCCTCCCTTCACCGCTTCAAACCGAGGTGGGACTCTTCCCTCTGACCAGATTTACGCTTTGGATACCGACGGGTTCAATCTCTACATCGGAACGCAACAAGGTGCTCGCAAGTGGGACGGAAACCAAATGACCAGTTTCGGTCAAGGATCGTCCTGGCAGACGCGCCCTCAGCAATTCTTCGACTTTGCAATTGAGTCGAGCAGTAGCGGAGGAAGTCTGTATGCTGGTACAAACATCGGCGTTTGCAAGTACAGCATCGCCACCATGGGCATCAACGACTGCCAGAACGTCTACGATGGCATGCCCAACTGGGCGACCTACAGCGTGGGCTACGACAGCAGCTACGTCTACGGAGGCACAACCTCGGGGGTTGGGCTCATCACCAAATCCAACTTCCAACACGATAAGAACTGGGGTCAAGGCACCCAAACGGGCAACGCCGTGGTCGAGATCATGGGCGACATCGCCTACATTGGAACCGAGGGTCTTGGTGTGCTGCGCTACAACATCACCTCGAACACATGGCTGACACCCTTTACCGAAGACAACGGTGTCCTCGACGGCGGTAACGACGATGTCACGGGACTGGTGGCGGACATCCGACCCAACCTTCTTTGGGTGGGCGGGGATGACGGTTTCCAACTCATCAACGTCACGACCGGCGGTGAAGCCTACGACATTGAACGTTCAAGCAGCCTTTACAACGCCAACAGCGCACCCCACGACATGCTGATTCACAACAACATCCTCTACTACCACGGCCGTACCACTGGCGATGAGATCAGTCGCCTCGACGTGGCCAATTTGACCGCTCCCAGCAATCTCGACATCGGCGCCCAAGTCGGTGAGAACGGCGGCGACATCGTCAGCATGGAAATGTCGGGTGACACGCTCATGGTCAGCGTCGTGTCTGGTCAATGGTGGGACGCCGACGGTTCTGGAGGCATCGCTCGATGGGACACCATCACCTCAACGTTTGAAACCAACATTCTTCCCACGGGATCCATTGACCGAGTCACAGCCTACGAATCTTCCAACGGGAACACGTGGGTGTCATGGGGCGAACTCAAGCTCGACCTCTACGACAGTTCCCAGACACTGGTCAATTCGTGGACCAACCTTGGGTTTCCCATTCGCGGCATTGTGGAACACAATGGTGAGACGCTCTTTGCTACAGAAGACGGTATTGAACGGTACAACGAGAACACCAACACGTGGAACACCACGTGGGAAGCCGGGAACGGGCTGCCCAGCAACGCTGGCGACATTTTCTACGAACTTTGGACCGATGGTACGCACCTGGTCGTTGGTGGTGCAGACTTCACCGGCTTTGGTCAATTCCGAGAAGGGATCATCTCACACCGTAACGGTGCTGGTGCGTGGACGGCTTACCCCGCCGATTCGAACAACAACATTCCAGACGGCTACCCTATTTCCATGGAAATGTGCGGCGGCATGCTGAACATCGCCATGTACAACAACA
>MDTE01014285.1_pt1 | contig 15864 bp, 15 predicted proteins | sample 811231 | NCBI WGS metagenome assembly MDTE01 (sample SAMN05326651, study PRJNA326480) | marine metagenome | isolation source: seawater | place: Indian Ocean: Red Sea | collected 2010
TATGTTGTTTTGCTTGATTCTCTCTCCAGATAAATATTTCAATTTCTTTCGACGAAAGATTTTTATTTCTTTTCTTTAACCTCTTAAGTCTGGAAATTGAAAAATCCTCTTGCCCAAGCTCATTTTCTTTCTCACATAAAGTGAGAAAAAGATCAAATTTATTCGATCTTTTTATTTTTTTATTTTGAATATCCATTATTGAATGAAGATATCTAACATCCTCTGCAGCATACTTTAGTTGTTTTTTTATCAATGGGCGTCTTTCCCAGTCAGAATTAGTTTCAGATTTTGATATATTTTTGTAAAAATATTTCTTTACTAGTTTTTTATAGCTGATTTGTTCACCATTATTTTGATTCAAAATATCCTCTGCAAGTTGAGTGTCAAATACATTTTCAAGTTTTACTCCAAGACAATTAAAAATAACAGAAGAATCTCCTCTAATAGAATGAAATATTTTCAAAATATTTCTATTATGGAAAATTCTCTCAAGAATAGAAGTATTCAAAGTAAGGCAATCAAAAATATATATTTTTTCATCGGTAGATATCTGAATTAAGCTTAATTTTGGAAAATAAGTATTTCTCCATATAAACTCAGTATCCACAGCAAGAAGGTTCTTTGTTTCAAGATCTATGATTGCTGATTCCAATGAAGATTCTTCATGAACATATATGACTGCTTTTGGAACGAAAAAATCTTTTACTAAGTTGTAAATTCTCAATTTTTTATTTTTTATATGCAGTTTTGTAGTTATCAACAAAAATAGTATTTGGATTCACATTATTTCTAATGAAGATATTATTTCATAGATAAACGATCATGATAAATAACCTTCATTAATTTAAATATTGATATTTAACTATTCATAAAAGTAGTAGAATTAAACATTTCAGAGATTATTTAGGCGAATCAAGTGAGATAAGCCCCTTCTATAGACTAAGGAAAAGATACGCAAATAACGCTTTCGGAGAAATTTAATTTTGGAAAAGAACGGTAAAAAAGTTGTTCTAGTTACTGGATCAGCTGGATTTATTGGCTTTCATGTTGCTAAACGCTTTCTCGATGAAGGTTATAAAGTTATCGGTGTCGACTGTATCTCAAACTATTATGACAAAAAACTCAAGCTCCGTCGCGAAGGTATACTCATCCAAAATCCTGCTTATAAAGCGATTAATGAAAAAATTGAAACCACCGGCTTTTTAGAATCAATATTTGCTGAAGAGAGGCCGAACTTGGTGATCCATTTAGCGGCACAAGCAGGTGTGCGTTATTCAATTGAAAACCCACGCAGCTATTTACAAAGCAATATATTAGGAACTTTTGAATTATTGGAGGCAGCTAGGATTCATCCACCGGAACATATGTTGTTGGCGTCGACCTCATCTGCTTACGGAGCCAATGATATTGTACCTTTCAAAGAAGTTCATAGAGCTGATCACCAAATGTCGTTCTATGCAGCAACAAAAAAATCAACTGAAAATATTGCACATAGCTATTCACACCTCTATAACCTCCCCACAACAATGTACCGATTCTTCACTGTTTATGGTCCATGGGGCAGACCAGATATGGCTCTATTTAAATTTACAAAAGCTATTTTAAATGGGGAACCCATAGATATCTATAACAATGGTGATTTGATTAGAGACTTCACATACATTTCAGACATTGTAGAATGCATATTTCTTCTTTCAAAAAAAATTCCCCAAAACAAAAATTTGAACCCAGAATATGAATTTCCTGGTGCTAATCTTTCTCATGTTGCTCCGTTTCGTATGGTTAACATTGGAAATTCAAATCCTATTAAATTGATGGATTTCATTCAAACACTAGAAGAAGTTCTAGAAACTGTAGCAGAGAAAAACTTTCTTCCTATGCAAGCAGGAGATGTCTACACAACTTGGGCAAGTGTCAATTACCTTGAACATCTCATAAAATTCATACCGGAGACAAGAATCGAGACAGGAATTACTCAATTTGTAAATTGGTACAAAAAGCATTACTTAGCTTAATTTCAAAATGAAAATATCTGCTTTTTTTCTTTTGAATTACACAACATACGGATTGTTGTTTTTAACTCAAATTGTAATTTCAAGAACTTATGGTCTTGAAGTATTTGGACAATACGCAATATTCTTGGCATTAATGGCGCTTGTTGAAGCGCCATTAATTGCAGCAAGATCCGATAGTGCTTTACTTACCTTAAATAGAAACAAAAAAGATAAATCTATTATCATGCAGTCATGCATAAAGGATCTTAAAAGTACGGGATTTTTTGCTCCTATAATTTTTATCATTACATTTTTGCAATTTGATATTATTGTAGCGACATTAGCAGTATTTACTGTTCTTTCACAAAGTGGCTATGCAAGTTCAAAAAACTTTTTTATCGTTCACGATCTTCGACAGCAATTTACAGTAATTGAAACCTTATTAGCAGTATTTGGAATATTTTTGCTGCTCGCTGTTGGATTTTGGAACAATAGTTTTCATGCGCTTGTAATATTCTATTTCATATTTGCTGGTGTGAAGAATCTTTCGTTATTTACTTATCTATCATACAAACGAAGGATCTCCATAACTGCTACCGAGAACACTAAAAGAAGTGACTATCAGCCAACTTCCTTAGCTATACTATTGAGAAATTTAACTTTAAATGGTGTTTCAAATTTAGACATCTTGATACTAGCAACTACATTAGAGTTAGAACAGGTGGGAATGTATAAGATAACTAAATCTTGCGCGGCTATAATATTCAGATTTATAGCTCCATTTTGGAGATGGAAACTTTATAAAATAAATTGGGACCTAAATAATAAGGCAGTTCAAAACTACTCAATCAGCCAATTGCAAGGAGGTTTACTTGCATTTACTTTACTACTGGTAACGCTACCATTCTCTGATTTAATTATAAAATTTGCATCAGACTATATATTTGCAGTTTTCTTTGATCTAACTTTGATTCCTACACATGTTGTATTTTTGAATTCTTTTTTAATTCTTTGGTTTTTATCTTGGTATAAAATAGACATGTTGTATAGAATTAATAAGATACTTACACTAAGCATCCCTTTGATTTATTGTTTATTTTTGTTTGGATATTCTGTGAGTTTTGTAGTCGACTTTGAAGCTTGGATCTATAATTATCTTATCTGGAATATAATATTTGTGTTCAGCGTAAGTTTCTATCTTTTGGGTATCAGGAGAAGTGATGGTTTCACTTAAACAAACTCTTAAAGATGGATATAGTCTATGCAGGTTTCTTGAATATCAGATGATAGATCAAATTTCTTTGACTGGAAGTGTAATTGATCTAGGAGCAAAATCAGATAACATAAGTTATTTTAATCATTTAAAATTAGAGAACGTCGAAAAAATTGATTATTGTGATTTGGCGCCCCTCACTGAAAATGTGTTAAAGATAAATCTGGAAAAGCCTTTTGATTCTCTTAAGGATGGATCTTACGATCATGTCATTAATTTTAATGTTCTTGAGCACATATATAATTATAAAAATGTTATTGATGAAAGTTTTCGCGTCTTAAAAGCAGGCGGTGTGAGCCATTGCATGGTTCCTTTCATGTGGAATTATCATGGTGATCCAGATGATTTTAATAGGTTTACTCATACAGCCTTATACAGAAAATATTCTGATGCTGGATTCGATGGTATTGAGATTTGGCCAATAGGTGGTGGTTTTTGGATGTTAATTGCAAGTCTGCTCTCAAGGAAAACTTCTTTTTGGTGGATAAAATACATAATAATTAAGATATTTACCTACTTTGACAAGTTGGAGCAACTGATAGTGGGCAAAAAAGCGAATTATGCGCTAGCCTTCTACGTAAAGGCAAAAAAATGTTTATAAAATTACTTCGTTATTTCCGCAAACTTAAAAAAGAAAAGCTCGAGGAAAGTCAATTACAGGTTGTGCTAAATTATTTATCAGAGAGACCGGACTTAAATGTTATAGACTTGGGTTTCAATATTGGTGAAATCTATCGTCGTATCAGACAAATTAGTGACCATAGCTTCTATTATGGATTCGAAATCCAAGAGGATCTTGTATTAAAAGCAAAAGAAATAGATGATGAAAAACTAGTCATCATAAACGCGGCGGCAACTGATCAAGATGGGGAAATTAATTTTTATGAACCAAAATCTTGGTCAAAAAATTACAAAGGTGGGGCAACCATAATGAAAGATAAGAATGGTTTATCTGAAACACCAATCAACGTCCCATCAATTAATTTTTCTAAGTGGTTAGAAAAGAATTCCCAGAATGGTGAAAAATATTTCATCAAAATTGATATTGAGGGAGCAGAGTATGATTTGTTAGAAAATTTAATTAATAGTAATGCATTGCAATGTATACAGGCTGCGGCAATTGAATGGCATTGCTCAAAATTAGGTCCTCAGAATGAAGCAAAATACTTATCAAGAAAAAACTTGATCAAGTTAGCGCTTTGGGAAAATGGAATAGATTACTTCGAGTGGTTTTAAAATAAAGAAAATTAAGTCATTAGTTATACTTAATTTTCAAAAAATAAAATGTATATTTTTATCCTTGGTTTAGATCATAGTCGAACAACTATTTCTGATATCGTGCTAGGTGATAAAATAGGAGCTATATCCCTGGGTGAAGTTCGTAGGACAATATACCCTAAAGGAAAAGAGGCAGATAATATTGACTTTTGTTCATGCGGTAAAAAGTTTGAGGAATGTGAAATCTGGCAGGAATTTTTAGATGGTTCTCTGTTAACTAGAAAAGGCGTGGCGATAATAGACTCAAGCAAAGATATTCATCATTATAAAACAAATTTTATGAATCAAGATGAAGTGGTTACCATACTTGTTCTAAGAAAATTTAGATCTTGGTATTCTTCAATTTTAAGATCAAGAATAAGAAATAATAGGCACAAATTGAGGAGCGTATGGTCAGATAAGATGTTTCTTTCCTCTAATCTTCGTCTTTATTTAAGGCGCTTTTGGCTTTTTGCCTACTTAGAATGGCTTATTACTCATGTAAGATTTTTATTAGCAATTAAAGGGGAAACATATGTTATTTCTTGCTCAGATGACATAAACCGAGTGGCAAAAGAATTAGGCAAATTCTCCAATACTGGTTCAAGACATATTGTGAGAGGTAATCGAGTTCTAAAGAATAAAAGTGTAGAGCTAAAATATTTTGACGAAAGAGGGATATTGCAGAACTTTTGTAGGTTTTATTTAGAAAAAAAAGATGGTTAATGTTGTAGGATTTTCTCGCGGCGGTACTCATATATTTTGGTGTTTCATTTCATCGCACTCTAAATTGAAGAATTCTAAAATTGAAGTAAATGATCTAGTTGGTCGCAATCGGCTTGGAATTATAAAGAAACTAATTTTAGAACTACATTGCCTACTAGGTTTATATAGCAATTACTTTGATTTCATAGAAAAAAAAGAAGTTTATAAAGCAGTTTGTAGTTGGTATCCAAATATTTTTTTTCAGTTGTTTCAGCGACATGATCCAATGAAATACATAGAAAATACCTCATTTAATCAACGTAAAACAGTTTTTCTAGTTAAGTCTTTAGATGCACAAAGTCGATCTTGGATGAAACGCGGCGCTACAAAAAATATAGCTGAGAAAGCTTATTATAGTCATTTAAAAAGATGGAAGTCGTATGCAGGAAAACAAGATTGTATATTCATAGATTATGGAAACTTTTGCAAAAATCCAATATCTACTACAGAAGAAATTTGGAGCTGGTTAGGCCTGCCTTATGAAGCTTTTCCGCCAAAAGTTGAGATTAAGCCTAAGGCTTTTAAAGCTCAACCAGGAGGGTTGAATGCAGAATCTGCTGAACGTAGATGGGAATTTGTGGATTCGGATCAACTAATCGCATCATTGAAAATTGACGGTAAGTATTAAGCCGAAACATAAAAAAATGAAGCAAAAAATAAAAAATATATTTTTTTTCCCATTTCCAACAAGCGGAGGTATTGAGAGAAACCTAGATCTTTGGATAGAAAAGACTTCAAAACAAATCGAAAACAAAAACTATTTATTATCAAATATTGATAATCCTAAGATTTCTGAACAAGCAGTTTTTAAGCCAAAATACATTGTACTAAAAAGATTAATCTCTAAAGATTCTGATACACATCTCAAGAAAAATGTAATTGTTTTTAGAAACATATTTAAACCCCTGATATGGACTATTTATCTGAGACTGTTGGGTTTTAAAGGTATAAAACTAATTTATCGAGCAAATAATGATCCCTTGCATTGGTGGCATGAGGGAACATTTAAGCGAATAATCTCAGAAATAGTTAAGATATTTATTTTGCCGCTCTATGACTTGGTAATTTACAATTCTCAAGAATTAAAGGATAGATGTCGACACTACAATAAAAATTATTCAGTCCTGCCAAACTCAATAGATTATAAGGATAAAATCATTTTTAAAAATAATAACTCTGAAATATTATTTGTTGGCCGAGATGCCAAACAAAAAAATATAAAAAACCTTATCTCAGCGATGTCTATTATTGATAAAAATATAAATCTGACAGTCATTGGATTTGAGAATACTAAATATGATGCACCAGAGAATGTGAAATTTATTAACTGGTCAAATAAAATTGATTATTCAAAGTACTCTTATATTGTATTGCCATCTCTTTATGAAGGCTCACCAAATGCCTTACTTGAGGGATTAAATAACGGTCTAATTCCTATAATTACACCTTTTAAATCAGGAGGAATAGAGCTTGTTAGTGCATTCAGATGTAAATGTTTTATTTCTAAAGATTTTTCAGCAGATTCATTAGCAAAGACAATTGTTAAAGCGGTAACCACGGATGTACACTTTGAGACTTGCACTCCTACAATTTTACGGCATGATTATTTTGAGAATCGATTACAAGAGATATTAACCAGTGCCTAAACTTATAATTTGGGCTCCCTTTAGAGGCAATGTTGGCACCATTGCATCAGTTAAAAACCATGCAAAGATATTTTCTGAACTTGGCTATGAAGTAGTTTTTATAGAGTTGTGTGACGAATGGAGCGAGCTTAGCCAGATTAGCGACTTATATAGAATAAAATCTCTTACTGGCTCAGTCATTTTTAAAAACATTGGCAAGTCAAACTTTTTTCATCGCCGAGACTTCTTTTTTTATCAATTAGTGAAGGTATGGAAACTATCGAGGGTAATAAAAGAAGAAAATCCTGATCTTATGATTTCTTTTCTTGGCATTGTACCCTCTATAATCGCAAATTATTTTCAAAGTGTATCTCATTGGGGTTCAGTTCAGGGATTCCCTCGTTTTTTGAATAAAAAAGCGCAGAAGAACTTATACTACAAATTAGAAGACTGGTTACGAAAATTTTTTTGGCTTATGACTTATGGAAAGCTAGATAAGATTCTATGCATGACTCCAAAAACTTCGACCAGCCTTGGAAGTTTTCTTGAAAAAGAAACTTTTTTCGTTCCAAATCCATTATTTTCTGAAGATGAGTGTTTAGACATAAAGTTTGATAAATCTAGGCCGTTTGATTTTATTTTTATAGGAAGAAATAGTTATCAAAAGAGAGTAGATATTATCTTAGCAAATTTCTTATCTGCATTAGATTTTATGCCAAATTCAAAATTACATTTTTTCGGAAACATTGAGGCTTCTGAGTTGATTTCTGAATTTCCAGATTATGAAGATCTGATACTAAATAATTGTTTATTTTATGGGTTTAATGAGAATGTTTGGACTTTAATTAAGGACAAGTTAAATCCCATACACTTAGTAGCATCGGAATGGGAAGATCCCGGCCATGCGATTCTAGAAGGATTATGGAATGAAGTACCAACTATTTTTCTGAATAAAGAAGGCAATTATATAGATCTCTATGCAAGCTACGGTGCTGTTATTAAAAATGCTCTTAAGTTTGATATAGAAACTTTTAATGAAATGATCGACAGTGCATCAGACAAGCAACTAAGGTTAAATCTTAAGCATAAATTAACAACTCAGTTTACTATATCGAAAGTAAAATCAACTTTGAATCAATTATTAGATGTTTAGTATTGTTATTTGTACACGGAAACGAACAGATCAACTGCTCATTACCTTAAGTCTTGCACTAAAATTACAACCGGTTGAAATAGTTGTGGTTGTCAATGATTGTAAGGATACAATGAATGCTTTATCAAATTTACTTTCAGAAAAAATTAAGATCATAGAAAACGATGAAAATATTGGAGCTGGAAGAGCTAAACACCTTGGAATATTGAATGCCCAATCCAATCGGATTCTTGTTCTAGATGATGATGCAGAAATTCAGGAAAATAGTGACATCAAACATTGTCTGGAGTTACTTGAAGATTATGCTCTTGTTCAAGGTTTAATTGTTGCAAACGAGAAACTTGATAGAAGATCCTATGAACAACCATTTTTATTTAGAAAGAATCGTAACGGAATTCATGAGATTGGTTATTTTATTGGTGCTTGTCACTTTATTGATAAAGAAAAATTTTTGAAAGCTGGAGGATATAAAAATGCAGCTCTTTATGGCTTTGAAGAGTTGGAACTTTCTTTAAATCTGCTGCTTAATAATGAACGTCTTATTTTTACAGATAGGTTTATTGTTTATCATAGAAAAAATGCAAAAGGTCGAATTCCAGATGAGGTACTAAAAATTAGAATGTTAGAAGAACGTGTAAGGATTGCATCAGAATATTATCCAATTTTTTTTGCATTCATCGCTTCATTAATTTGGAATTTGCGAACCCTTGGGCTAATAAAAACTAAGTATCTGCCATCTTTTCATTTTAAAAATCGTATCAAAATCAGGCACTTTTTAACTAATCGTTTTTTTTGGATTAGAGCGCTATTTTGAAACTTTCTTGGATAATTCCTATTGGCGAAAAAGAATCTTCGCAAGATATCATTAGATGCTTCAAATCACTTGAATCTATAGTAAAACCGCAAGATGAGATTGTTATTGTGCGCCATATGGCGAGCAAGAAATTGATAGATCCGCTTGTATCAAAATTAGATTGCTTTATACAAATCCTAGATCATCCAAGTACAAAAACTGCTGCCTCATCAAGAAATACAGCTTTAAAAAACTGTAAATATAAGCGCATAGTATTTCAAGATGTTGATGACGTTCCACATTTAAATCGACGAAAAGTTATAAAGGAAAAATTGACTGAGAGAGGAACAATAGTTTCTACAGGTTACAAAAGTTTATACGATGGGAAAAGTTCAGGTAAAAGAATTCCCAAGCCTCATAACGTATTTTTTTATTTTAGATCAAATATTTTTTTACCCACCGCAGCAATCTACTTAAACAATATAAATGATATTTTTTTTGATGATTTAAAAATTGGTGAAGATACCGTGTTCTTCGCAAAATTATTACACAATGGATATAAAGTTAAAATATGTGACGAAATAACCATTGACTATAATATATCCTCGTCAAAGATATCTAGGAAACGAGGTATGGAAGGAATAATGAACGAAATTAAGTATCGAGTAATAATGCTTAGATACACTTCCTCAATTTTTCAGAAAATTTTAGTTATAGCTGGAGGATTTACATTTTCTCTTCTAAAATTATTTCCCGATAAAGTGTTTCTTATACTCTATAAAATAGGACATAAAAATTAAAAGAGTTTTTTTCTTGCATCCAAGATGGCAAAAAGGTGGTGTGGAAACTACGAATGAAAGGTGGGCAACAATTTTATCTAAACAAAACCTTGAGCTAATAGCGCTTACTTTTAATGCACAAGTTGACGACGCAAAAGAAATTCGACTAATAAATTTTAGCAACCTGACAGATGTACTGATTTTTATTGTTAAAAATCTTAGAAGATCAGATACTTTGTTATTATGTCAAAGCTATTATTTATTAAAAGTTTTGCCTGCTCTTGTATTCCTCAAGTTAAAAGGCTGTCGCTTATTTCTCGCAGAACGTAACTCATTTGATCAATATAATGAATTTCCTATCAAGAGAAAGTTATATTCATTAATCTTTCCATGGATATTCAAAATTTTTGACAAAATAATTTTAAACTCTTCCGAGATGGCTTTAGAAGCTTTATACAGGAAGTGTCATAAAAATATAGTTATTTTTAAAAATCCTAGGTTTACAAAAGAAGAAATAAAAATTTTAGAAGCAATCATTCCAAAAAAGAGTAGTAAATCTGTTTATACATTCTGTAGGTGGAGTGAACAAAAAGATCGCGATTTTATGATACGAGCGGCAGAATTATTCTCAAAAAATTTTGTTGAGTTTACAGTTTTCTGCAATGCTAATTCACATTCATTTCAACGCCCGTTTGTAACATCGGCATTTTTACATATGATGGAGCACCCATCGATTCTATTTTTCTGTAGTAAATTTGAAGGATACCCCAATTTATTACTAGAGGCACGTGTGCTTGGTCTACCGATTGTCTATTCACATTGCAATACTGGTGTAAGTGAGATACTAGAAGGTTATCCACTTGCATATAAATTTGAAAAAAAGTCATTGGAAAGTTTGAAAGATGCTTACTCCCGTGCGGCTGAAAGTTCTGAAAAATTTTTGTGCATACCTGATATGGACATAGCTCTCAAGCACAGCGAATACTTAATTGATTCCAAACAATTCGTAGAAGCATTTGTTAATGGCTAGCATTTTATTCCCACAAAAAAAGAACATTGTTGCACTACTTCTTTGTTTAAGTGCGGCATTATCGCTCAATAAAACTTTTGACTCGATTTTTCCACTGCCACTATCGTTGATTTTACTATTTTTTGTTACTTTCCTTCACAATACCACGTATCAGAAATCATCATTGAAGTGGTATTTAATATTTTTATCGGTGGTATTTGCACTTTCTTTATATCATTTTTTTTTGGGAGCCATCCTCAGTATTGATCGATTATTAGTTTTAATGTTGATGAGTTTTTGTATTTTCACTTTTATTTCCGCCCCAGCGAGAGATTCGAAAGAATTACTGAATGCTTTGGCGCCAATTTTAAAGGTTTTTTTGTATGCGAATTTTTTATTTGGTGTGCTTCAAGTTATAGGGGTAGTGGAGCCATTTAGCTTTTCTAAAAGCCATATGCATGGCTATGGGAATATTTTTGGAATAAACCGAAATTCATTCATCTTTAGTGAGCCATCCTATAATGTTGTTGCAACTATTGCTGGTTTTATTTTATTAAATGAGATGAAGGCTGTTACTTCAACAAAATCAAGCAGTTTTATGCGCCGACATCATTACCTAATCATTACATCACTTATCTTATTAACTACGCTAAGTGTTACAGGGTTAATCTCACTTCTGCTATTAGCGTTTTATAAGACAAAAATACAGAATTGGAAAACGTATTTTTACTTTTTAGCTTTGATTTTGGCAGTAATTTATGTACTGCCTAGAAATGATGCTATATCTGCCGTGTTTGAAAGAATCATATTCATAATATCCAATCCTTCAGCGGACTCAAGGTTGTACGACCACTATATAAGTTTAAGCTGCGAAAGGGATGGTTGGATATGGTTATTTGGTAATGGAATGGGTAATTGGTATGACTTTGTATCAGGCTGCTCGGATTATATTATTCATAAAACCTCTAATAGTATTTTAGGAGACTATCTTGTGGAAACAGGCTTGATAGGAATCTTAGCAGTAATACTGACATACGCAGCGATATTCAAAAATCTGAAAATAGTTATAGTACTATTGTCTGTCAATTTATTTTTCCAACTACACTTAAGTGCGATCGGTATAATAGCATTTTTAATTAGCATATGTGATGCAGGAAGGCATTCTAGAGAGGGGCTATGAAAGACGTTCAAACTCATTTATCACGCCTTGAATCTGAGGCAATTGAGATTATGCGCGAGGTAGTATCTGAGTCGGATAATCCTGTAATGCTTTACTCAGTTGGCAAGGATAGTTCGGTTATGTTGCATCTTGCAAAAAAGGCATTTTATCCCTCTGCTCCACCTTTTCCATTAATGCATGTAGATACCACTTGGAAGTTTCAAGAGATGTATAAACTTCGCGACAAAGCATCTAAAGATGCTGGAATGGAATTGATTGTGCATCAAAATCATGAGGCGAAAGAAAAAGGAATTAATCCATTTGATCATGGCGCACTTCATACAGATATTTGGAAAACTGAAGGATTAAAACAGGCGCTTGATAAATATGGATTTGATGCAGCTTTTGGTGGCGCAAGGAGGGATGAGGAAAAATCACGTGCCAAAGAACGTATCTTTTCATTCCGTACTGCGCAGCACCGTTGGGAACCCAAAAGGCAACGCCCCGAACTTTGGTCGCTTTATAATGCGCGCAAAGGTAAGGACGAAAGTATCCGTGTTTTCCCTCTATCAAACTGGACGGAATTGGACATCTGGCAGTATATCTATCTTGAGGGGATTGAAATAGTACCTCTCTATTTTGCGAAACCTCGTCCAGTTGTGGAACGTGATGGTCTGATCCTAATGGTGGATGATGATCGCTTCCCACTTGAACCAGGTGAAAAGCCTATGATGCGCTCGATACGCTTTAGAACGTTGGGATGCTATCCTTTGACTGGTGCAATTTTATCTGAGGCATCAACACTTACAGAAGTTATCCAAGAAATGCTCTTGTCCGTTACATCCGAACGTCAGGGCCGCGCAATTGATAAAGATCAAGACTCCTCTATGGAGATCAAAAAACAGCAAGGCTATTTTTAGACTCCTCGCTATGACAATATGACAAATCAAAATTATAGAACAGATAAGTTGATTTCTGAGAATATTGATGCTTATTTAGAAAGTCATCAAATTAAATCATTGTTAAGGTTCATTACTTGCGGATCTGTAGATGACGGAAAATCTACGCTAATTGGTCGACTGCTTTATGACAGTAAGATGATTTTTGAGGATCAACTAGCCCAGTTAGAGATAGACAGTAAAAAAATCGGTACACAGGGTCAAGATATTGATTTTGCCCTTATGGTTGATGGATTGGCTGCTGAACGTGAACAAGGCATAACAATTGATGTGGCATATCGTTTTTTTTCTACAGAGAAGCGTAAGTTTATCGTGGCCGATACGCCAGGTCATGAACAATACACACGAAATATGGTCACAGGGGCATCTACAGCTGAATTGGCTGTGATCCTAATTGATGCTCGTAAGGGAGTTCTGACACAAACTCGCAGACATAGTTTTTTGTGTCATCTTTTGGGGATTAAGAATTTTATCCTTGCAGTGAACAAAATGGATTTGGTTGATTATGATGAGGGAACTTTTGATGCCATTGTTGCTGACTACAAGGAATTCGCGGACAGTATTGGTATTTCATCATTTACCGCTATTCCAATATCTGGATTGAAAGGGGACAACATCGCAGTACATTCTACTTCAACTTCATGGTACAAGGGACCGACACTTATGATGCACATCGAAGAAGTTGATCTAAGTCAAGATTTTGATGAAAACTGTGGTTTTAAGATGCCTGTTCAGTGGGTTAACCGCCCAAATCCGGAATTCCGTGGATTTAGTGGTAAGGTTGCTTCAGGTTCTATAAAACCTGGAGACAAAGTTAGTATCTTTCCTTATGGTAAAACTAGTCAAGTCAATCGGATCGTCACTTATGACGGGGATTTAGATCAAGCGATTGCAGGTCAATCCATAACGTTAACTCTTAAAGATGAGGTGGATTGCTCACGAGGACAAATCATAACTTCTTCTTCGGCACCGCTTGAGATTGCAGATCAATTTGAAACTACCCTAGTTTGGATGGATGAAAATTCTATGATCCCGGGCCGGTCCTATTTTTTAAAGATTGGAACACAAACTGTATCTGCTTCAGTTGCAGAGCCAAAGTATCAAATTAACGTCAATACGATGGAGCATATAGCAACAAAGACACTTGATTTGAATGCAATCGGAGTGGCTAATGTTACTACGGATCGGTCTATTCCATTTACACCCTATGCAGATGACCGCACACTGGGAGGATTTGTCTTGATCGATAAAGTGACAAATGCCACCGTGGGAGCAGGACTAATAAATTTTGCCTTGCGGCGAGCAAAAAATATAAAGTGGCAAGCTACAGACATAACCAGGGAACATCATGCTAGTATAAAAAATCAAAAAGCGGCAGTGATATGGATGACTGGTATATCTGGTTCTGGAAAATCAACGATTGCTAATGCTCTGGAGAAAAAACTTGCTAGCATGGAACGTCATACCTTTCTATTAGATGGGGATAATATGCGTCATGGCTTAAATAAGGACCTGGGCTTTACCGATGCAGATCGGATTGAAAATATCCGTCGTTCAGGTGAAGTTGCAAAACTTTTGACGGATGCTGGCTTGATCGTGATAACTGCTTTTATCTCACCTTTCCGATCAGAAAGGGAAATGGTGCGAAACATGATGGCGCCCGGTGAGTTTATAGAAGTGTTTATTGACACACCACTTTCTATTGCTGAGGAAAGAGATGTTAAAGGCCTTTATGCGAAAGCGCGCTCAGGTCAGTTGAATAACTTTACTGGAATTGATAGCCCGTATGAGAAACCAAAAAATCCTGAAATCCATATCGACACAACTGAAACATCTATTGACGAGGCTGTAGCCAGAATCTTAAGATTAGTAATTTAGATGTGCTGAATCTTTTTTCAATCTTTAAAAGCCTTATTTACTTATAATCTTTCCAAGCAAAGTATCTTATAAAAATAATTAGGGACGCAATAAAAAAACCCAAAAAAGTTCCTATCAAAACAATCGTTTTTCTATTTGGACTATGTTTTTTTTCGGGAGCAATTGGCGGATCGAGTTCCACAAATACATACTCCTTGTTTGCATCTGTAAGCATGGAGACCTGTATTTGATTCTTCAATAATTGTGAAAGAGCTTCCCTAACCTCAACCACGCTTGTCATAGCTATCTGTTTATTGAGATAAATGATTGAAGAAAGCGCCAACTCATGATCTCGTTCACGAAAAAGATCATTGATCTGATTAATTATTAATTTCGCCCATTTTCTGGCTATAAACGGTGACGCATGATCAATACTAAGCGTGACAAATCCAGTGAGATTATCAATTTCAATGTTTAATACATTACTTAAGAAATAACGATGCGCCTCCTGTGCTGTTGGCATGACATCCTGAGAGTTACTTGAGCCTCCTATCCACTGCCCTCGTTCTCTATCATATAAATTACTATCATAGCTTAGGGTGTTAGTTTTGGAATCCCATCTTGGATCTGCCATAAGGTTGGGTAAATAAATATTTGGAAAAATCTTATCTTCGAAAAAACTCATAGACATCATAATTGTAATAGCTTTATCCGACTCTGAATTAGTGCTATCTGCTAGGTTAAGACCTGTAATATTGGCTAAGCTAGAAAGACTTGCCGAATCCATTAAACTATTTTCTTTTTGTGAGGTTGTTAGTATAGCCTCGGAGCGAAAAATGTTTGGAAGGAATAACGCATAAAGAATGCTTATCACAAAAAAAAGGATTGTTGTTGAAGCAATTTGACGTTTGCCTTGCCAAAATACACTAACTATATCTTGAAGATTTATTTCATCACCAAAATCATCAACTTTATCTAGATTTTTCATTAGAAAATAACTCAATAATTTAAACCATAAGTTTATCTTTTTCTTAGTCTTTTTGAGAATAAATTGTTTTAATATTTTTTGAGAAAATATTAATTCATTTTTTTAATTTAAAATTGGTACCCGGGGCCGGACTTGAACCGGCACGATATTGCTATCGAGGGATTTTAAGTCCCTTGTGTCTACCAATTCCACCACCCGGGCATTTAGAAAAACCTTTTTATATTTTTTATTAATTCTTTATTTTTAGAAGCAA